>Ga0268276_1000141_pt1 | contig 85923 bp, 73 predicted proteins | sample saktaG_4_FD_190145 | JGI IMG/M metagenome (GOLD analysis project Ga0268276, IMG submission 190145) | Saline water microbial communities from Sakinaw Lake, British Columbia, Canada - sak_2010_1_5_45m | ecosystem: Environmental > Aquatic > Non-marine Saline and Alkaline > Saline ... | reverse complement strand
TCCGTTTTGCAAAAAAGGTCAGATGCACACCATTGAAATTCTGCCACGGATACGATCACCGGGCAAATTCCCTCAACTTAATGCAAAGCGTTTAGTCATCTAATTTTCAGAAATATAACAATCTTGCCATGGCAGGACAGGAATTGGATTGCCTGAAAATTACAAAACATACCTAAAATCAGCTGTTTTGGTGCTTAGACTCGCAGAAATCACCCCGAGAAAAGCAAACGAACAAAAAAACAGGAGCTGTAGAACACGTCAAAAAAACCAGCTGCTACCAAACAAGAGCAAGCCAGTCCAATTCAAAGTGCATAGAGGCATGGGTGTTGGGATTTAGTTCAACACTTGCTTCAAACTAGGCTCTGCGATCCGTTTGAAGCCTATTTATTAGCCGCTGGCATTTTTATTTATATGCTTTTAATCAATTGAATCCGCTTTTCTACATTTTACATAAATAAGTTTCAATGGTGGTTCATTTTCTAAGTGTTTAATTGGTTCGTCTATTTCATTAAATTCAACTAATCCATAATCTTTGAATTCTTGCTTGACAGATTCAGAATCGTAGAAAAATACATTAAGCCCTTTCAGAATCTCATATCTATCCTTACTTAAGAATCTACCATTACCAAACATGCTTGCTTTTTTTGATGCAATCGTGAATATCATATATCCTTTGGGCATCAACTGATTATAGCAATTTTTGATATTTCAATGCCTTCAACATTTATCCCATTATCGTGAAAAATCTTTGCATTTCTGCCATATCCAATACCTGGTATCAAGATGTTTTTGATCTTTTTTATCAGAAAGAAGTCTTTTGTCAGGATCGCAAAATCAGAAGGAGTAAATCCCCAATTTGTTTTTTCTTTTTCAAATATTTTTTCCCAGAAATTATTCATTTATAATATTGTATCAATTTATGTAGGCTATTACTCGAGCTTGCGCCTAACGTTCGGCCAACGTAATTATTTGTTTGAGTTCCATTTTCAGACAGATTTCTACACTATTTATTCATAATACATCTTACACTAAATCCTAGTTTTCTATCATCATATGGTTGAACCTGAAAAAATGATCCCTGATACCACAGTAACCCTGAATATGCATTTAAAGAGTCAAAATTACTTTGGGTTGATGCCCAAAAAAACGCATAACTACATCGATATGAGAAATAGCCTGAAGTATCCCTTTTACCATCAGGAAGAGCAGTAAAACCACTGCTGTCTGTTGCGCCAATATTTGGAGAGCACCAGTGACTATTGCCCTGCTCTTTCATTTTGCCGCCAGCTTCTCCATGGCCTCCAAGATATTCTTGCAAAACAAACATTTCTGAGGCAGCCGGAATATGCCATCCAACTGGACAAATACCCTGCGCTCCTTCTTTTTTAACATATTGCATCATTTCATCCCATTGATATAGACCCCATATCCGTCGCAGCTTGGAATTTCATCATACCAGCAATATTTTTCAATAGTGTCGTTATTGGTTTGATCTTTTGTGCCAAAAACAAATTTTCCAATATTAATATTTTCCCTGAACCAGCATTGATTTCCAATCTCAATAGTTTGATATGTCTGCCCTACCCAGCTAATAGATGTGGGACAAGGAATTTTTTCAGGTACTGTGTCTTTCCTACAGGATGAAAAAAACATCATTATCAGTAAAATAATAAACCGGAAGGATAAATTTTTCAACTGTATTGATAATGCTGATTTCATTTTTCAATTATGTTGCGTAACTTGTCGGTATCTTTATAATTGATGATACTTCTGCCTTAGTTCTATCCCAATTTATTCCTTCTGATGAATTTATCTCTGAAATTTACGAGATAGATCCAGTCCGATAGTTTACTGTAGTAATAAATATAATAATTTGTACGTCCAATTTGTCCATTGGAGTGTCAGAGCAATACCTTGACTAACAAAATTGATAAAAATTTTTTAATATGACCAGGCCAAAATGCCTCATTTTCACCTTTCACTCATTTTCTGTAAAAAAACGTAAAAAAGATCCTCTATCGGAACTTATCGATGGATATCGATGGAAATGTCTTTAGGCAGGGTACACTTTTATTCTCGGGTTTTTATTGCATTTCACGCAAAATCATCAAGAAGTACGAAGTTAAAAGTTAGAAGTACGAAGATAAGTATGAAGTTAGACGGTGGAAGTATCCAGTATCTAGTCTCCAGCATCCAGTTACTTCAATATCACCAGCTTTTTAACGATGAGTTCGGTTTCGGTTTTTAAAGCTACCTGGTAAAGTCCCGGAAAAACCGATCCAAGTTCGATCTGGTATTCAGTTTTACCCTCCAGAGTCTGACTGAGGATCACCACACCGTTGAGATCAGTAACGGACAATTCCATCCGCGCATCCTTCATCCCTGTGTGGACAATTGTAAATGAGCCGTTGTTTGGATTCGGATAGATACGCAGGCTGCTGCTTTGAGGTTCATTCAAACCAACCGGATAGGGCGCTTGTGTGACAGTAACGAGTTGTGGAGAAACTGCACTGCCTTCAATGGTGACTGTTGCAATCCGTTCAGCCATCGTCATATTCTCTGTATAGCTGGCAAAAATAGTATCATCATTGCTGCCAGATGCCGTGACTATACACCATGGCGAATCGCTTGATGCAGTCCAGTCAACGTTGGAGGTTACGTAAAACTCAGTTTCTCCAATAGGAGCGGTCACATCCTGGTTAACAGGAAGGACAACAAGAGATGGTGCAGCACCTGTCATGAAGTTGAGCGTAGAGCCAGCGTTTGTTCCTGACACATTTGAGGCAATCACTTTGAAATAGTACATCTGACCACTGGTGAGTCCGGTAATATCAGCACTCACATCTACCGGGTCGACACCGGATCCTGCAGATAATTCATCTGTAGAGTCGGTAAGAGCCATGAAATTATCTCCATATTTAAAGTAATAGGTTGTCTCTTCACCCTGAGGGTTCACGATTCCATTTAGGGTTGCCGTAGCATCCGTGACATTTGTTGCAGCCATGGTAATCACGGAAGGCCCGGTAACAAACTTGAATGAAGCGATGCGGGTTTTGCGGACTCCCCCGGCACCAGGATATTGAGTGGTAAACCAGAAAGTCTCATCATCAACCGGATCAACACACATCAGCGAGTAATCACCCCACCTGTTCACACCGTTCTGGGAGTTACTGCTGTTGAAGATTGTATCTTCAGGAATATCAAGAACTCCGGTAGCATTTGCATATTCTGCCGGGGATTGGCCAGCATAACGAATGCTCGGATTTAGTGTGGTACTGGAAATAGAATAGCCCAGAGCTATTGTTTCAATTCCATTCAGCATGATACTTCCCATCCATCGGCAATCGTCGTCAGGGGCATAGGTTCCCTGCTGGCGAACAGTCCAATCACCAGTTGTACGACGTAATTCATACCAACGGATACCGGCAAGGCCTGAAGCGTCAACTTTAACGGTATGGCATAACACCATGGTTTCGTAGGTTCCAAAATTCCGGTATTGAGGTACATTCATGACTACCTGAGGAATTCCATCCAGTTTCTGTCCGGTACCTGCCTGTGGGATGTTGTTCCATGTGGGTCCGAAATTTGCGTTAAAGGGATCTACATCAATCTGCTGAACGCGGCCGAATGTTGAGTTTGTTGGAGTAGTCCAGTCCGCTTCAAGTTCATAGACCCAGAGCTGGTCGGAACCTCCACCCAGTGCGTCATCGTTGAAGGCAATATAAAGTCCGGGGGATCCTGCAGGGGCAAAGGGGCCATCGTTGTCAAGCGGGGGTACGCACATGAACCCATCGGAAGATGCGGGACGGTAAGGATTGTTGAAGCCAACCATCTGGGCAATTCCGCCTGAGAGCATGGGAGTACGTTCCATCACGTAGATGTCGTTCCCCGAGTAATTGTTGTCTCCCATATAATATCCATCCTGCCATATCCCGAATTTTGGGTAATCAGGCATAGCAGCGACCTGGAAGGAATACTGGTGCCATGTACCAGTGGGATCATTCGTTGTGGAAACAGCCATAAGCATGTAGTTGGGTCCCGAATATGGGACAGAAAATTCCGTAACCAGCCACCGATCAGCCTCTTCGTCGTACAAAATGATTGGATCACCATCATTTCGGTTGGCACCGGGAACACTTCCGAATAGCTGGTTCAGGTTGGTTGGTCCTGCTACCAGATTTCCAGTTTTATCGTAAATTGCGTAAACGCAGTTGATGGTTTGCATATAATGGTTGGGTCCAGCTATTCCATTGGCATCAGGAGGGTAATAGGGAGAATTTTGTCCATTAAAATTGACAATTGGTGATCGGCTTACATGAGTATTGCGTCCCATCTCTTTCTGCCATGCAGGATCATCACCCTTTGGCAGAGCTGTCGATTCAAAAGGATAGTTCCTGTATCTCAGACTTTCATTAAACTGCTTCTCACATGCCTTCTTTTCGATCGCCTGAAACTCCTCCATCGACATCGGAGGAATATCACGCAATGCTGCGCTTACACCGTAGTAGGTGCCAGTAACTATTTCTGTAGGGTGAGCAGCCATATTCTGAGCATACACAGTGCTCATACATACGGCGAAAAACAGGGCGAATAAAAGGGTGATTGATTTGTTCATAAATAGCTGATTTTATAATGATTTAGTTGATGACGCAAAATTAGATATTTAATCAATACATCTTAATACTTCGATACAAAAGATGACGAAGAAATTCAAAAAGCTACTTCAGAGAGATCTCAGAGAACTCAGGACCGCATTATCCACTTCACTAATCTGTCTGATCAACCGCTGGATTTCCTGCCTGGAGAGTGATGGACAGGAGTTGATGCCCCGGGCAATGGTAAACGATTGCTGAACCAGAGATCCTGCAACTTCAAGCAGGGCCTTCTGCTGTGCCCTGTTCGGATTTTTCCTGTTCCGGATTTCCTGAAATTCGTTAAAACGATCTATCGCATCCCTAAGAGAGGTTGAAGATTCATTGTACCGCGTGATCTCAATATTACATCTAATATTGACTACATAATCGTAGTACTTCTTGTACATCTTATAAATCTCTTTACGGTTCGCATGGATAGCTTCTGCCCTTCTCAACGTGCCTTCCGCCCTCTCTTTTTCATCCTGAGAATAATAAAGAGCGAGGCTGTCGGAAAAGTTATAATAGATGGATCCATGGTTCCCTCCATTAATAAACTGATCGTGGCTGATGGGATATTCACGGAGTTGCCAGATGGGATCAAATGGCATATGAGATTCAAGCAGGCTATCAGGTGGGGTCATGAAATATAATGCATCAAAGCTTTTACGATACCTGCCATTATCAACATAACCACTGCCCCATGTTGGATCGAAAAGATACCATTTGTCATCAATTCTGGCTACATTCCAGGCATGGCCAATATCACTCTTCAGCCTCCCATCAATCCTGTTATAGCCATGAACAGTGATTGCCGGAACTCCCATACTATTGCATACTGCAGTAAAAACTTCCGCATACCCCTGACAAACCGCTTTTTCATTCTTCAAGGTATAGAGAACAAAGTCATCTATACTTTCAAACCGGTTGATGCTCTCAACCTGACTGAAATCGTAGATGATATGATGACCCAACCATGAAAAGAGCGCTTTTACCCTATCCGTTTTTTTGGGAAACCGTTCCTTCAGGTAACGGGCAAAATCTTCAGGTGAACCTATAACCCCCGCAGGGATTGAACGGGCAAGGGAGTCGGAATTCCACGATTGGGCAAGCGTGTCGGATAAAAAAAGGACTCCGATTATCCAGCAAATGAGCAATCGTCTGAACATAGTGTGAAATAAACTGTAAGATAAAAAGAAGTGAGTTCCCTGAAGATAACGCCGGTTACTCTTCAACATTTTGTTTCTGCTTCAGTTTTTTCACATAATAGATCGAGATCCCGATTGAAATCATGGCACTGAAATATTTAGAATATATCTAAATAATTTGGTCGCTGTGCATTGAATAGTTGTATTTTTGACAACAACAAAATTCATAATGATGTCTCAAAAATCAATCTTTCATCTCACCGGCAGATCATTCTTCTGGCTCCTTACAGGGATACTTATCATATTTTTCGCTGCCTGTTCCAAAAAGTTTATGGTGGTTGAAAATCCTCCTACTCAGCCGCCTGCACGAATTCTTGACAAGGCCCCTCGTGTTGCCCTGGTTCTTGGAGGAGGTGCTTTTCACGGGATGGCACACGTTGGTGTCCTGCAGGTACTCGAACATGAAAATATTCCTATCGACCTGATCGTTGGGACCAGTGCGGGGAGCATGGTTGGTGCCCTCTATGCCGATTATCCGCATATAGATTCTTTGGTACCGCTGGTTAATGCCACAACGGAGAAAGATGTATTTGATTTTTCATTATTTCGCTCATCTGAAGGGTTTGTTTCCGGTAAACGACTGCAATCATACCTGACGGAACACCTGCATCACGCGAATATTGAAGATCTTCCCATTCCTTATGTGGCAGTAACTACCGATATGAACCATGCGAAGAGTATTGCATTAGCAGCTGGGCCCATTGCACCCTCTGTGAATGCCTCTTGTGCTATCCCCTACATTTTTGAACCGGTAAAAATGTACGGTACTATCTTTTCAGACGGAGGTGTTCTGGACGCTGTTGCAACGGATGTTGCCGCTACCTACCAGCCTGATGTCATCATTGCTGTGGATGTAATGGCTGATTATGACACAGTTCCCGTTTTCAAGAATAAAAAACATGTTGTTCTGCGGGCCTATTCGGTTGCTGCCCATAAACTGAAAGAAGAGAGACTTCCCCTCGCGGATATCTTAATTTCCCCCGATCTGCAAGGGATGCCCCTGATGAGCAGCAAGGATAATGATAAGATGTTCAATGCAGGGATCAAAGCTGCAAAGGATGCGCTGCCAGCTATCCGTAAAATCCTGATCGAGAAGGGTATTATAAAATAAACTCTACAGCACCGACATCTTTTTCGTCACGGCAATAACTCCATTGGGTGGAGATGAGGTCATTCGGCAGATGATTCCTCCCACCACATCATTGTTGAACACCTCCCTAATCGGGATTTATGATTGTGATATTGAACTGAGCAACTGAGCCTGTTGTGATCATCAAGCCGGTCAGGAACAGGAGGGCCTTTTTTATAATTAAAGTTTTATAACGGAACCCGAGCCAGAGATATGCGTATTAATAACCGGGTCGCCTTTGTAACTGACATTTCCACTTCCGGAGATCGTAACATCCAAGAGTTTGGTTACCCAAGCTGTCACATTGCCTGCACCGCTGATGTGGACAAAAGTAGTATCAGACTCAACCCCAACAAGTTCCACGTTGCCGCTTCCACTAATCTTAAGCTCCTGGTAATTTACGCTCCCTGTTGTGGCCTGAACATTCCCTGCCCCACTGATATTCACTTGAAGTTCGTTTGCATCCAATTCGGAAATTGTAACGTTTCCACTACCACTGATCGAAACGGTCATATAGGAATTCAACCACGGGGTATCCACCAAAATATCGCCTGCTCCACTGATGGTTAAAGACTGAATCGCCGGTCCTGCGACAAAAATCTTAATCGGCTCATGATTCCCTATGACCACACCATCTTTATACTTAATAATTAAAGTATTGTTTGAACTGATGACCGTCTCGAGGATATCCAGCATGTTTTGCTGCGCAATGACCTCCAGGTAAAAGTTGGAATCAGGTGAAAAATAAACAGTTGCATCAATCGCCAGGCTTATACCAGTAAAACCTGTTATATTTCTGGTTTGAGATACAACATCTCCCTTGCCTTTGACTTTTTCGCAGGAGGAGAAGCCAGCCATGAAAGATATCAGAATTAAAAAACCAATTATTTTCTTCATAGGAGTGAGATGTTTGTTTGTTAAAGCAAATGTACATAAAAGAGGAAGTTTATGGAAATATTAATTAAAAATTGACTTTCAGCGAATTAAGTCTTATATTTAACCCGAAAAAATATATACCATGAAAAAACTTCTCGTATTTTTCGGGGTTGTCCTGATTCTCCCGTGGCAATTAATTAGTCAGGAAACTGAGTACGTTTCAAAAAAAGATCTGCAGGCTGAGAAATCCCAGCTCATGAGGTCCATTTACAGCTTGAATAAGAGCGACAAGGAGCTGAGAAGTATACTTCTGTTTGAGGTGCAGTCCAATGACAGCCTGGCGGAACTGGTTATCTTGCAATCGGCTGAGCTTCAGGCACAGAAAGAGTTTTTACAAAAGTTGGAAACCTCTCAAGCCGATCTTGACAGCCGTTTATTGACCCAGCGCAAATCGGGCACCCTGATGGTCATTCTGATTCCGGCCGGATTGTTTCTGTTTACTCTTCTGGTATTGATCTGGCTGATCATCTTCAGGCATCGGATGCTATCGATGTTCAACCACCTGGATGACCGGTTGAACGAACTCTCTAAAAAACTTGATAATCTTGAGAGTACATTCAAGAGAGAGCAGAATTCACTGAGATCGGAACTTCAGGCTTCCGTGAAAGATGCAGAACATACCTCTCAAAACCTATTCACCGAAACTGAAGAGAGAATTCAGAAGCTGGAGAAACTAATTCAGGATGAAAAAGACTCTCACAATGCCAAACAAGAGGAATACAACAAAGAATACAAGGCCCTCAAAGGAAGTCTGCAAAAGGGGTATGATACCCTCTCCAAAGATCTGATTGGATTGAAAGAAGAACTGTCGGGGACAGCAAAAGATCTCACAAACAGGTTGATGGAGCTTGTTAAAAAAAGTTCAGACTAACTCAGTCAGGGAGATTATCCTTCAGATTTCTTGTGTCTTAGAGGAACAATTCCTGCCATCTCGCCAAGTACATTCACCAGGTCAGAGCCTTCCGGGACGATGATCTTGGCATTCTCCTGCAGAGATGATTCAACCATTTGGATCTTCCTTAGTATTTGTGCATTCCCGACGAAATACTTTTCAGCCGCTTCATTGACAAGCTGGATTGCCTGCGCATCACCCTCAGCCCGTAAAATGGCGGCTATTTTGATCCCCTCTGCTTTGCGAATTTCGGCTCGTTTCAAACCATCGGCCTGAGTCTCCTGAGCAGTGGCAAAGTCGATTGCGGCAATTTTCTCATTCTCCGCTTTTACGATCTTATTCATTGTCTCCTGAACATCTTTTGGCGGATCAATCTCCTTCAATTCGGTACGAACGATCTCAATTCCCCAGTGGGCAGTCTCATCCAACAGCGTACCATGCAGTTCTTTATTGATTTTGCCCCGCTCGCTGTTAGCAGATTTCAGCGTCATCGTACCAATGATGTTCCTCAACGTTGTACGAGCAAGGTTAACAATCTGATATTCAATCCTGTTAACATTGTATTGCGACGCTTTCACACTCACTTCGTCATCTTTGATCTTGAAATAGACCTGGGCATCCACTTTTGCATTCAGGTTGTCATTAGTAATGATCTCTTGCGGTTCCGCATCAATCATCTTCTCTGTGATGTTGATCTGGTACATTTTGTCAATTCCCGGGATAATCCAGGAAAATCCAGGGCTTGCGAAATGATGGTACTTTCCGAAACGTTCCACCAAACCTCTGTGGGTTGGCCTGATAATCCGGATGCCGGCAAAAAACAGAAGGAGGATAACGGCAATAATAATTGCCCATGCAATTCCTGTCATAGGTACTTGGGTTTTGAAGGGTTTACATTAACTTTGCACTTATTTTCATCACAAACATACAACTATATATCAATACAAGCAACACATTCACTGAACCCATTTCAAAATTATTCCCAATGAAAAAGCTTATTACACATTTCGCCATTCTCGTGATGGCCATCGGATTCTTCACAAGTTGCAACCAGGAGACACGAACAGCCGAGCAGATTACCTTCGACTCCCTGATGCAGGCAAAAGTATCTGAGTATGCTGTCGTACAACTTAAAACAGACATCTCTGGTCTGACTGAGAACGAGAAAAAAATGATCCCCATGCTGATCGAAGCTGCACAGATCATGGACAACCTTTTCTGGCAGCAAGCCTTCGCCGAAAACAAGGTCACATTCCTCGACAGTCTGACCAATGCAGATGCCCGAAAATTTGCGATGATCAACTATGGTCCATGGGCACGGTTGGACGGGAATGAACCTTTTCTCCCTGATTACGGTGAAAAACCAGCCGGAGCAAATTTTTATCCCGAAGATATGACCAAAGAGGAGTTTGAGATGATGGATAATCGGGATAAAACAAGTCAGTATACCCTTATCTGGAGGAATGAAGATGGTAGCCTGAGAGCCGTATGGTATCACGAGGCATTTCAGGAGGAGCTTGAAAAGGCCGCCACACTGCTGAAATCTGCGGCAGAGCTGGCAGAAGACGCAGGCCTGAAGAAGTACCTGGAACTAAGAGCTGAAGCGTTGGTAACGGATTCGTATTATGATTCAGATATTGCCTGGATGGAGATGAAAACCAACACGATCGATATTGTAATTGGCCCTATTGAGAATTACGAAGACAAACTATATGGCTACAAAACCGCCTATGAGTGTGCCGTATTGGTAAAAGACAAAGAGTGGAGCCAGAAACTTGAGAAATTTGCTGCCTATCTACCCATGTTGCAGGAACAATTACCTGTTGATGCCAAATACAAAAAGGAAAAGCCAGGTACCGAATCCGACCTCAATGCCTATGATATCATTTACAGCGCCGGAGACATGAATGGTGGAAGCAAGACCATTGCCATCAATCTTCCAAACGATGAACTGGTACAGATGAAAAAAGGCAGTCGCCGGCTGCAGCTGAAGAACGCCATGCGCGCCAAGTTCGACAACATCCTGGTCCCAATTGCCGGGGTTCTGATAGATTCCTCGCAGCGGGAAAACATCAAGTTTGACGCCTTCTTCAGCAACGTGATGTTCCATGAAGTAGGTCACGGACTGGGCATCAAGCAAACAATTACCGGAAAAGGAAATATACGTGAAGCGCTGAAAGAGAAATACAGTGCCTTCGAAGAGGCTAAAGCAGATATTCTCGGCCTCTTTCTGGCTGTCAAGTTAATTGAAATGGGAGAAATCACAGGAATTACACCCGAAGATTGTTTTGTCACCTACATGGCAGGAATGTTCCGCTCTGTAAGATTTGGGGCAGCAAGCGCCCACGGCAAGGCCAACATGATGTGCTTCAACTTTTTCAGCGAAAAAGGTGCTTTTGAGCGCACGGAACAGGGAACCTACAAAGTCAATTTTGAAAAGATTCGTGAAGCGATGAACGAGTGGGCAGCGATGGTATTAACATTTGAAGGCGATGGAGATTATGACGGAGCCTCAGCCTTTCTGGAACAAAACGGTGTGATTGGTGCAGAGCTTCAATCAGAATTAGAATTGCTGAAATCGAAAAATATCCCGGTGGATATCGTTTACGATCAGGGGGTAAGTGTTCTGGGACTCTCTAAGTAGGAAAATAGGAAAATAGGGGAATGGTACCAAAAAACACAGAGATCACCAACCCTGCCCAATTACTGGAGATGGTCAACGCCTTCCGCGTCAGCCGGATCATTCTCTCCGCCGCAGAATTGAAAGTGTTTGACCATCTTTCTGGATCTGCGAAAGCCTCTGGGGATGTGGCTTCTCTTCTCAGAACCGATGTGAGGGCAACTGACCGTCTTCTGAATGCATTGGTTTCGATTGGGTTGCTCGTCAAAGAGAACCATCAGTTCTTAAATACACCTTTCTCCGACAAGTTTCTTAACTCCACCTCCCCTGCCTATATGAGTGGACTTGCCCTTACTAACCATACCTGGAAGACCTGGAGTACACTAACCGATGCTGTAAAAGTTGGTACATCTGTCTACTTTGAGGATCCTATCAACAAACGACCCGAAGAGTGGAAACAGTCATTTATTGCTGCAATGCATAGACGTGCAGGCCCACAGGCTGTTGAGGTAGCCGATTTCCTTGACCTGACAAACGTAAAGCGGATTCTGGATGTTGGAGGCGGATCGGGAGCCTTTACCTTGGAATTCCTAAGTCGAAATCCGGAGATGACAGGGGTTGTGTTTGATTTACCGAGGATTGTGGGGATAACGGAGAAGTACGTTAACGATACGAGATACGAGATTCGGGATACGCGAAAAGTGATCCCGGATCCTAAATCGAAGCGAAGCGGAGATCGGCGGAGCCAATCCCGGATCCCGGATCGCATATCGGTCAAGGCAGGGGATTATCTGAAAGACGACTTCGGTTCAGGCTACGACCTGGTCTTTATGTCGGCCATTATCCATATAAATTCGCCTGAAGAAAATCAACTTCTAATCAGAAAAGGAGCTGAAGCGCTTAATCCTGGCGGGCAGCTTGTGATCCTCGACCACATCATGAATGAAGACCGGACTGAACCTCAGGTTGGAGCCATTTTCGCCATCAATATGCTGGTGGGAACAAAACACGGGGATACTTATACCGAGAATGAGCTCAAATCCTGGATGCTGGAAGCCGGCTTATCTGATATCTCCCAAGTGACAATATCTTCTGGAGTGCAGTTGATTATGGGTGGAAAATAACGAAATACGAAAGAAGAGGGAAGAACCAACAGTACGTTTGTATGATGGCTCTTCCCCTTTCAATTGGGATTATCCCTAATCCCTAATCGCTTTCCCCTTTTTAACTGATTTTGAGAAAAATAACGCAAATCCATTTATTTGTTGTATTTTTGCAAATCCTTTTGAAAGATTGTACCTCAATCTGAATGTAATCATCCCCTCCTTTACAACTCAGCGCGTCTTACAGTTTTTAAAAAGCTTTTCGGAGTGGCTCCATAACGGACACCCTTCCGGAGCAAGATTATTATATACTATCTAATACCAAAAACATTAAATGAAATTTGAACAACTAAATCTTATTGAACCTTTATTACAAGCTATCCATAAGAAAGGGTACCTGAACCCGACCCCAATCCAGGAAAAAACAATACCAATCATCTTGCAAGGACAAGATCTGTTTGGCGTGGCACAAACAGGCACCGGAAAGACTGCTGCATTCGCACTACCAATCTTACAACTATTAACTACAGACAGGGACCGTGACCAGAGAAGAGCCGTAAGGGCACTTATCCTCGCTCCTACCCGTGAACTTGCCTCCCAGATCAGTCAAGAGTTCTTTATCTATTCCAAAGGACTAAATATCAAACTTCTGACGGTATATGGTGGCGTGTCACAACGACCACAAACGCAGGCGTTACAAAAAGGCATAGATGTCATGGTTGCAACGCCAGGACGCCTTCTTGACCTGATACACCAGGGATTCATTAACTTAAATAAAATCGAATATTTTGTTTTGGATGAAGCAGATCGCATGCTTGACATGGGCTTCATCAACGATATTAAAAAGATTATTGCAAAACTTCCTTCCCGCAAACAAACGATGTTATTCTCTGCTACTACCTCACCGGAAGTCAGGAATATGGCAACATCAATACTTGTTAACCCTCAAACTGTGAACCTTGCTCCAGTTGCCTCACCGCCTTCACTTGTTTCACAAAAGGTTTACCACGTCTCGCAGGAGAATAAAAAACTCCTGTTAGCCCATGTCCTGCAAGATGAACTTGTAACCCAGGCCCTGGTATTTACAAGGACAAAGCGAGGAGCCGAAAAGGTAGTTAAAGATCTAAGCCGCCAGGGGATTAAGGCCGATGCCATTCATGGTGATAAATCACAGAATGCCCGTGAAAAGGCACTGAAAGCATTCAAGAACAATAGTATCCGTGTTTTGGTTGCTACAGATGTAGCTTCACGTGGAATCGATGTCGACAAGCTATCCCATGTAATCAACTTTGAGATTCCTGAAGAGGCCGAAACATATGTGCACCGTATCGGACGTACCGGAAGAGCGGAAAATCAGGGAGCAGCCCTTTCGTTTTGTTCCGGGAGTGAAAAAATGTATTTGAAAAACATTCACAAGCTGATCAAGCATCAGATTGATGTAGTGCATTCACATCCTTTTGTTAACATTCACAAAAACTAGATCATGAAGATCCTTTTGATATCGCCTGCCGTAAGCAAATCGAAAAGAACTGTTAAAGAGCTGATGATGCCTCAGTTAGCTTTGTATATTCTGGAAGGATTAACTCCTGAGATGCACCAGGTCAAGATCATCGAGGAGGAAGTGCAGCCTATTGACTTTGACGAGTCCTGTGACCTGGTGGGAATCAGTTGCATGACAGCCAACGCTCCGCGCGCATATGAGGTGGCTGCAGAATTCAAAGCAAAAGGGAAAACTGTGGTGATGGGTGGTGTCCATCCCACTATTTTACCTGATGAAGCGTTGATGCATGCCGATTCAGTGGTTGTTGGAGAAGCTGAAGGGGTTTGGGAAAAATTGCTGGAAGACTTCGCAGCCGGAAATTTAAGCAAAAGATATCACGATCCTGCTCCCGACCTGTCCCGTTATGTGAAAAAGGATTTTACAAAGATTATCAAGAAACGGTTGTTCAGTATTGTCCCGATTATGACCTCCCGAGGTTGTCCGTATAATTGCGACTTCTGTTGTGTCACCGATCTTTTTGGGAAGACCATACGTCACATTCCGGTTGAGAATATCATTAAGGATATTAAAGTTTCAGGCTCCAGGAATTTTATGTTCCTGGATGACAACATCATTGGACATCAAAAATATGCAAAAGAGCTTTTCAGAGCATTGATCCCATTGAAAATCAAATGGGTTGGTCAAGCTTCAATATCCTTTCTGAAGGAGACGGAGTTGCTGCAACTTGCTGCCGACAGTGGATGTAAAGTCCTGTTCATCGGACTGGAAAGTGTTAATGAGGTCCAAATGAAGACGTTGAAGAAGTCGCTGAAGGATAATGCGGAGTTGAGGCTAACCATGAAAAAGATCAAGAAGATGGGGATTCTTATTCATGCTTCCATGATCTTTGGTTTTGACACAGATACAAAAAAGGTGTTCAGGGAAACTGTAAAATTTCTAATTAAAGCAAGAATCAGTACAGTTTCTTTTAACATCCTAACGCCATATCCCGGAACCAAAACCTACGAGGATCTGAAACGTGCCGGACGTCTATTGACCGACAACTGGAAATATTACGACCACAATACAGTTGTGTTTAGCCCGCAAAATATGACACCTCTGGAGTTGCAGATTGGAAAAATCATGGCAAGGACCAGGTTCTACCGAAAATACTCTTTTCTCAAAAGATTGCTGGGCAACCTGAAGAGTCCCATCCTGTTTGCTGCCACCAACTACGGCCACATGAAGCAAGCAAAAGTCGAACGTCGCCGGTTACCCGGGTTGAAGTTAGAGTTGTTTGACCATTATCCGGCATCCGACATCAGGTTTCATTAAAGATTTCACCCTTTAAATAGATCACCGCTTTTCCGGATATCTCCACACGATCACCATTAAATCTGCATCGTAAATCACCAATTCGTTTAGAGAGCTGCCTGGCGGAAAATTCAGTTTTTCCGAGCCTTTTCGACCAGTATGGGATGAGGCTTGTATGAGCTGATCCGGTTACAGGGTCTTCAGGGATGCCAACCTGAGGAGCAAAAAAGCGGGAAACAAAATCCACTTCATCCCCTGGCGCTGTGACTATCACACCCCGGACCTCCGTTTGCATAAGTAAATGCATATTGGGCTGGATCTTCCTGATTTCTTCTTCCGTTTCATAAACCAGCATGTAGTCGGTCTTCCCTTTGAAAGCATAGACAGGACTCTGCCCAATTGCAAGAACCAGATCTTCGGAGATATTCACCTGAACCATGATATCTGTAGGTAAATCGAGAATCAGAAACTCTCCATTCCGCTTCACACGTAGAATCCCACTTCTGGATTGAAATTCTAGAAAGTCTCCTTTAAAACCCAAATAATTGAATAACACATATGCAGATGCCAGGGTGGCATGACCGCAAAGATCTACCTCAGCCAATGGAGTGAACCAACGGATACGGTATCCCGTCGGCTCTTTTACAAAAAAAGCGGTCTCAGCAAGATTGTTTTCCGCAGCGATTTGTTGCATAACACCATCAGGAAGCCATGATTCCAGAGGCACAATGCCAGCCGGATTGCCGCCAAAGAGGTGGTCGGTAAAGGTATCGACCTGAAAGATTGGTAAAGACATTTTAAATTACGAATTACGAGTTACGAGTTACGAATTACAAGTTCTCAAGATTTAACAATCAAAGATATATATTTTACAGGTACATCCAGTTATCCAATATCTAGCTCCTTGGATCCGATTTCACCGGCATCTTCGCCATCTTTTGTACTTCCAGACTGGGAAAACCAAACTCCTCTACGACCTTCCCAAGAACCAGGTAAATTCCATCCCCTCGAAATGGATATTTATTGACGGCCTGCGGGAAATGTACCGTATCAAAAAATTGTCCGAGCACATCGATAAAGGTAGCAAAGTGCATCCACTCCTTCTTTACCGTGCAAACATACTTAATAGCAACCATCAAACCCAGCATCCGTACCTTTTTCCCGATAAACTGGTTCATCTGTGTTGCCATGATCTCTCCCCGGAAGCTGGTCTCAAGCAGATCGAACCAGGTATGAGTCACTGGCCATCCGAGGAGTTCGATTTCATCGTAAACCTCCTCAAGCTGCGATTGCCAGAGAGCGGGGAGTTCGAAACGCTTTACGGGAGTCTCGAACAGGGTATTTCGCTTCTCGCTTCTCGCTATTTCGCTACTATTTCCTGCCGACTGCCAACTGCCAACTGCCAACTGCGTACTGCCCACTGCTGACTGACCTTTCCCCACCAGCATATGCGCCTCCCACAGCAGTGTAGCTTTCGGCTTTCCGGTAAAGCGGAATGCGCCAACCCGGATCAGGATAACGAGTTGTTCGATGAAGACGGGGACCCGGGCGATAAAATCCTCGAGGTTATGAAAGTCGCCATTCGCTTTTCGCTCTTCGCTGATCAACTTCCCAACCTGGTATTCGAGGTTTGCGATGTGGATAAAACCCACGTAGATATCCTTTTCGCCACGTAAACATGTGTTGTAGTCCCCATTATTCACGCAGGGAAGATGCATGACGGCTCCCCAGTTCTTTGCTTCATTCATGTAAACCCACGAAGGGTAGAACCCCCCAAAGTTATTGATCACTCCCACCATGAACTCCAGCGGATAGTGGGCCTTCAGGAAGAGGCTCTGGTAACTCTCCACCGCATAGGAGGCCGAATGAGCCTTAGAAAAGGAGTAGCCTGCAAACGACTCAATCTGACGCCACACCTCTTTGGTCACCTCTTCTGGGTAGCCAAACTTCTTGCAGTTACTGAAAAACTTGTCGATGATCCGTTGCAATTCTTTCTTCGATCGGTATTTGCCGCTCATGGCCCGGCGGATCACATCCGACTCGCTCAGGTCGAGGCCGGCAAAGTGATAACAGATCTTCAGTACATCCTCCTGGTAGACCATTACGCCATAAGTCTCTTTCAACTGCTCCTCCATCACCGGATGAAGGTACTTAAACTTTTCCGGGTTGTGGAAGCGGTAGATGTACTCCTTCATCATACCCGACCGAGCTACGCCAGGTCGCACGATCGAACTGGCCGCTACCAGGGTTCGGTAGTCGTCGCACCGGAGTTTTTTCAGCAACCCGCGCATCGCCGGGCTCTCCACATAGAAACAACCGATGGTACGGGCGCTCTGTAACAGCTTTTTCACTTTCGGATCCTGTTTGAAGCGGTTCACCTGATGCACATCCACATTCACATTGTGATTGCGTTTCACAATTTCAGCCGTTTCAAAGATGTGACCGATCCCCCGCTGACTCAAGATGTCGAGCTTCTCAAAACCAATATCCTCCGCCACATACATATCCCACTGGGTTGTTGGAAACCCTTTGGGAGGAAGATCCAGTGCCGTATAGCAAGTGATCGGTTTTTCGGAGATAAGCACCCCTCCTGCATGGATACTGCGGATGTTGGGAAAATCCACCATCATCTCCCCTATCTTGCTAATCTTCTCGATGATGTTGTTCCGGTTGATGGCCTCCTCTGGATGCTTCAGAAAGGCATCCATCTCCCCTTTGGGCAGTCCGTGTACCTTCCCCAACTCACGGTAGATCGAGTTGCCCTTGAACGTCGACATGGCGCCAAGCAGAGCCGTATGTTCATGGCCATACCGTTTGAATATATAGTCCAGCACCTCATCCCGGTCTTTCCAGGAGTAGTCAATGTCGAAATCGGGAGGCGAGGTGCGTTTGGGGTTGATGAACCGTTCGAAATAGAGGTCGAGTTCGATGGGATCCACATTGGTGATCTTCAGGCAATAAGCCACGATACTGTTGGCTCCGCTCCCTCTTCCCACATGATAAAACCCGCGCGACATGGAGTAGCGGATCACATCCCAGGCGATGAGGAAATAGGCGGCAAACCCCATCTTACAGATGATATCAATCTCATGACCGATGCGTTTGCGGGCCTCCATGTTCTTTTTCCCATAGCGGTAATCCAATCCGTCGAGAGCCAGCTTTTCCAGCAACACTTGGTCGTCATAAACGTCGCCGGTAAACGTCCGTTTGTTCTTGCACTCCTTGAAGTCGAAGTCGATGCTGCAGGCTTCAATCAGCTTCTCTGTGTTCCGGATGATCTCCGGATACTCCTGAAACGGTTCAAGCAATTCGTCAATTGACTGCATTACCTCACCGGGGGAAGCAAGTTGGTGAGCCTCCAGACGGGAGAGTAGGATGTTGTGATCGATCGCCCGCAGATTCTGATGCAGTTCCCACGTAGGTTCATCAGCAACCGTGACCGGCGCCATAATCACCATCCGGTTGAGCAGGTGCCGGTGGCGGGAGAGAATGATGGGGTTGACATCGGAGGGGCGAATACCGATTGCCAACTGCCCACTGCCCACTGCCGACTGGAGAGGGTACACCACCGCCACATCATTGAACTCCGGCACCATGTCAGGCAGCGGGATGTTTCGCAACGTGTGATGGGTCAGAAATTCATTCAACTCCCTGAAGCCTTCATTGCTCTTAGCCAGCCCTGTATATAAAAGTTGGTCTCCGCGGCGAAACTCAATTCCGGCAATGGGTTTGATCCCATTTTCTTTGCAGGTTGCCACGAAATCCATGATCCCGGTGGAGTTGTTGATATCGGTGAGGGCCAGGGCCGGAGGGGCGACCTGGCAGGTCGCCCCTACAGGTCGCCGGGTTACCCCTACATCCCGTTGGGTCGCCCCATTTAATCCATAGACCTGCACCGCCTGCTCCACCAGTTGTTCGATGGAAAGTGTGCCGTAGCGGAGGGAGAAGTATGAGTGGCAGTTGAGGTACATGATTAGTTTTTAATCATTTTTAAGATGGAAATATAATCAATCAAAAATTAAAAAGCAAAAGAAAAGAATCAGTGACAATTAATTTCTAAAAAAGTTTATTTTTGAATTTGCTAACTCATATTCATCATAGATGAAGGAAATTCTACTCAGCCTCTCCCTACTGATCCTTTTTACTTCAGCACTCTTTGCTCAAGAGAGAACCATATCCGGACAAATCATCTCCGAGGAAGATGATCTGGGTCTGCCAGGTGTTTCGATTGTCGTGAAAGGCAGTGACAAGACCACCCTTGTTGGAACAGTAACGGATGTTGACGGCATCTTTACCTTATCCGGCATCAGGGAGACTGACACACTGACAATAAGCTATGTCGGCTATCAAACGCAGGAAATTGTAGTGGAGAAACAAATGGAGTTCAGCATCGTTATGTTGGTCTCTGCCAATGAACTAGCCGAGGTTGTCGTAACAGCTTTGGGGGTAAAACGCCAGAAACGGGAGATTGGTTATTCAACCCAAAAAATTGAGGTTGCCCAGGTAGTCCAGTCCAATACGCCCAATGTACTCGATGCCATCATCGGGAGATCAGCCGGGGTAAATGTATCGCAGGGGGATGGAATTGACGGAGGATCCACCCGTGCTACCATCCGGGGAAATAATAACATCTCGGGCGACAACCAGCCATTGATTGTTGTAGACAATGTACCCATGGAAAATACTCCCGGATTGACAAGTATTGGAAGAGGAGTAGACTGGGGTAATCCGATCGGGGATATAAACCCGATGGACATCGCCGAGTATTCCGTCCTGAAGGGGGGAGCTGCTTCTGCCCTGTACGGATCAAGGGGTGCTAACGGAGTTATTCTGATCACAACAAAAAGAGGCCGAAAAGATAAAGGCATCGGTGTGACCTATAACTATACGTTTAAATTAATAGAACCCTACCGGTACAGGGAGGTGCAAAACACCTATGGGCACGGCGGTCCTATCTCTTTTACACCACCCTCTTTTCCCATGGACGGAGATACCTTGTTATATCCAGGTATTTATGGAACAGATAACCTCATAATAAACCAGCAGGGAGAGACCTCCTCTACTGCTGCAGAATTCGGCTATTACGGATCGGCCGTATCCTGGGGACCAAGAATGGATGGACAACTGGTTCGATGGTGGGATGGAGAAATGAGGTCATATTCCCCGCAACCCGACAACTACAAGTCTGCCTTCCATAACGGATATACATCCACCCACAATATTTCAGCTTCGGGAGGAGGTGATCGGGGAACCATGCGGGTATCCATCACACGTCAAGATCATAAAGCCATCATCGACAACAGCAATTATGACCGTACCACGATCAACCTTGGAGCCAATGTCAAGATATCCAAACGATTATTTGCAGACGTCTCATTCTCTTATATCAACTACAATCGGTTGAACAGTCCGATCCTGGGCGAAGAGGCCAACTCATTCAGTAAGGGCTATCTCTACTCCTGGCCTCGGAGTTACCAGGGAATTGACAAAGAAAACTATGCAAATCCTGATGGATCCAGAAATCCACAGGAGGGATACCCATTTCTTTATGTCTCCCGTTATTTGTGGTGGAATTATTACAACAACAACACCAATTTGCAACGGGATAAATACCTGGGAGCATTGACAGTTACTTACGACATCACCTCCTGGTTAAACCTGCTGGGACGAGTTGGCAGGGATTTTTCACTGGAGCAATATGAAACCAGGCACATGCCTACAGATCTCATAGGGTTGACAGATGGGTATTATGGAAAAAGCATGAGCAGGACCTTTTCGGATATCTATGAAATTTTTCTGACAGCTGAAAAAGCGAACATGTTTGATTCAAAATTCAGTACAAAATTAATGCTGGGAGCAAGCCGATGGAATTACGACTATTACAGTATAAACGGACATTCAGGCACCTGGTATTATCCAAATATGTATACCTTCTTTAACTATACTGAAACCACGTATGCCACTGATGCAAATGGTCAGACCATTGTTGACAGGATCGGGAATACTGCAGGTGAAATGGTTCCTGGCGAAGGCATCAGTCGGGAACGAAACAATTCAGTATTTGCTTTCCTGAACTTATCGTGGGACAACTACCTTTTTGTTGAGTTTACAGGAAGAAACGACTGGTCATCGACCTTACCTCCCGATGCCAATTCCTATTTTTATCCCTCAGTATCCGTGAGCTTTATTCTCTCCGAAGCATTTCATTTCGACAAGAAAATTCCCTGGCTGAACTTTCTCAAAATCCGGGGAGGGATTGCACAAACAGCTACTGACACCGATCCCTATAAACTTGACTTTTATTACAATACCGGCATTTTCGGAGGGGAACAAACCTCTTCTTTCCCTGGGTCCATTCCTCCTTATAACCTGGCTCCACAGCGTGTCAATGCCTATGAAGCAGGTATGAACCTTGGCGTTCTCAAAAACCGGATCGATTTCGATTTTACCTATTATTACACCTATTCCTATTCACAAATATTAGAAAACCTGCCGATCCCGATCTCCTCCGGGGCATCAGGAATTACAATCAATGAAGGAGTCATCACCAACAATGGTATTGAGATTGTGCTGAATGCAGTCCCTATTCAGACCAGGAATTTCTTATTTAAAACAGGCATCAATATATCGAGGAATCGGAATTATGTTCTTAGCCTGGGCGACAACGCGGAGGTTTATCCACTTGCTGACATCTGGGGATTGAATGGCCCTGCCATGGCTCTTAGAGAGGGCGATGCTTACGGCACTATTTATGGGTACGACTATGTTTACCACGAAAACGGTCAACCAATCGTAAACGACGAAGGGACCAAGTTCCTTATTACTGATACCCGGGTTCCTATTGGTAATGCCTCTCCTGATTTTATCGGGGGCTGGTATACCGAATTCTTTTTTAAAGGATTCAGACTTAGCACACTAATTGACGCAAAAGTTGGTGGAGATATCTATTGCGGGTCGTATGTCATAGGCCTTCAAACTGGTCAGAGCCCCGAGACACTTATTGAAAGAGAAGGAGGGGGACTGCCTTATACCGATCCCGACGGCACTACAAGCAATATCGGAATCATCCTCGATGGTGTATATGAAGATGGGACGCCTAACGACAAGGTAGTGCACTATTACTATAAATACCTTCCAAATGCAGGAGGATGGGGAAAGGTGATCTCCACCCCGGGTATTTTAGAAAATACCTGGGTAAAGATGCGTGAGATATCGCTATCGTATACGTTTCCTCAAAAACTGATTGAAAAAACAAAAATATTTCAAAACCTTACGCTATCAATAGTAGGAAGAGACCTGTTTTATATCTACACATCACTACCTGATAAAATTAACCCGGAAGGCATCATGGGGTCGGGAAATGCACAGGGATTCGAATGGGCATCTATGCCTAGTTCCAGATCCTTTACATTCGGACTCTCAGCCTCTTTTTAGTATCAACGCAAAGCAAACTTACCATAGAATGAAATTGCCAATAAGACTTACCGGATATGCCTTGATCGTCTCTTTCTCTCTTCTCTCCTGCAGAAAAGATTTTGATAAGATCAATACAGATCCACATGGATTTACTACAGCCAGCGATGGATCACTCTTCAACAGCATCATTCAATCGTTAATCCTCACCGGTGATGAACAATTTTATATCAACAATGAAATCTTATACAAACAAACCCAGCAGGCAGCATTGACAAAAGAGGCATGGGGGAATTTTACCCTGGGGACAGAGAGCATGTGGAGCAATTACTACCTCAAGCTTCCAAACTTCCGTGAACTGGAAAATCGATTCGATCAGAAGCCTCTTTCGGGCGAAGTGCTGAACATGAAAGCCATGCTTAAAATTGTACTTGCATACAAAACGTTTAAGATGACAGATATTTTTGGGGATATGCCATTTTCCAAAGCCGGATATGGGTTTCAAACATTGGATTATTTGCAACCTCCCTTTGATTCTCAGGAATCCATCTACCTTTTCTTGTTGGAAGAGTTGAAATGGTGCGATGAGAACATCGATATAACGGCCGTAACAACGGAACCATTCCCTACCTTCTCGGTATTTGACAAGTTATTTCTTGGCAACATGTTGAAGTGGCAGAAGCTGGCCAATTCGTTGAGATTACGCTATGCTTTGCGCATGAGTGATAAGGAGTCAGAACTTGCAGGAGAGATTATCAGGGAGATCATTGACAACAACAGACCCCTGATTCTGGGGTATGATTTTATCGCTTACGTGGGTGAAAGCGCCTGCCTATGGCCTGCAAACATGGGGTTTAAGAATGAAAGTCTGAACTGGTCGTTCAGGGAGCACCAGAACCTGAGAATGGGTTCAACGATATGGCATCAGCTTTCCAGTAACGACAGCACAGATGGTAGTGGCATTTTTGATCCGAGGGCATACATCTTTTTTGAAGGAAACAATGCAAACAAATGGGCTGCATATCCTCAAATTCCTGATCCAGGCACGCCTCCCTCCGGGGGAATTCCTTATGGATCGCATCGTGATGGGGCAGCTACATTTCAGATAAAAGGAGATGGCTGCATCTACTCACCTTTTGATTACTTCATCGTCAGGGATGAGGATTTTATGCCAATCCCAATGTTTTTAGGTGCAGAAACCCATTTTATTCTTGCTGAAGCCTATCTAAGGGGTATTGGACTTCCTCAAGATCCGGCACAAGCCGATATTGAATACATGAACGGGATCAATGCATCAGTTCAATGGTGGATGGATGTAGCCAGCAACTCAAAGCTCCCCCTGTCGGGATTGACTTTTCCTGATATGGTTCCCATTCCTCCCGGCCTGAATGCAGCCTCCGTGCTATACGTTTTCGGATCTTGGAACGTCACAACCGATGAAGAGAAGCTTGAATTTATATATACACAGCGCTGGCTTGATGCATTCCGGCAACCATGGGAAGCCTATGCATTGGCCCGACGATCAGGAAAAACACCACGCGAAGGAGAAGCCATTCACCATTACAGATTACCATATCCTCCTTCAGAAGTAGAATATAACTCCTCTAATTGGGCTTCAGCAATTAACAACCAGGGTGGAGGTGATTCTCCGGAATTTAAAATTTGGTGGATAAAATAGAACAACTAAAACCAATCATCATGAAAACAGCTTACAAAGCAATTCGAATTATGTTCGTTATACTGGTAGCATTACAACCAGTACTTCTAATTTCTCAATCTAACCAGTACCTGCATTTCGACAGAGAAGACGATTACGTCCAGCTTGATCAGGCAGGTCAATATGTAACCGGCACGAATGCACTATCCCTCACAGGGTGGTTTTTTTGTGACGAACTGGCTTATGGTCAGGGATATATGGGGTTCAGATCAGGCTCCGGTGACGGTGAATTTTACCTCATTCAGCTAAATGATGGCAAGATGGAGTGCCGGCTGAAATCAACAACCGGTCTGCACGAATATGTAACGCCGGCGAATACACTCGTACCCCAGATTTGGCAACACATCGCCTGGGTGTTTAATGGAACTTCGGTTTTATTTTACCTGAATGGTACTCTCGTTGGTAGTTCTTCCGCTTCCGGAACGTTCTCAAGCTCCACTGTCCCGTTCGCCATTGGAATCAGCCCTCTGGGTGGTTTTAATTTTGTTTATGGCGGCAGAATTGATGAGGTTTCAGTTTGGGATAAAGCCTTAACCCTGACAGAGATTCAGGACATGATGAATGATGAGTTGACGGGGACTGAGGACAACCTGCAGTTGTACTATAAGTTTAATCAAGGTGAGCCTGGCGGCAACAACACCTCTATTACACATCTTATCTGTGAGATAGGTAGTGGCGAACGGGATGCCGAACTCTTTAATTTCGCATTGGTCGGGGATTCATCCAATTTTAACGGAACCCTCAATCCGGGATATCAGGCCATCTCCTTCCCTCAGATTCCAACTCATTTAACGATCGATGACCCGTTTGAAATTGAGGCAACTGCTACCTCCGGACTGCCGGTCTCTTTCGAAGTCCTTTCCGGGCCAGCCACTGTTGCGGGAAACATCGTTACGTTAATGGGCACTCCTGGCCAAGTCCAGATAGAGGCAACACAACCCGGAAACGCACAGTATGATCCTGCAGCCCCTGTTATCAACACATTCCAGGTCATCGATCCCTATGCAAATGTCCCAAATGTTGATGCAAGAAATCCATTATCAGGGGATGTGTATGTGCCGGTAATGGGCCCCATTCAGCTCGCGGCAATTGTCTCCATAGACTATCCCGAATTATTCTATGTTGAAAGTGTAACATTTGAAGTAAATGGAGAGACGATTACTCCAGTGCCATATCCGGCTGATCATTACATGGGATGGTGGGAGCCGCCTTCACCTGGGAACTACAGCATCACGATCAATACGTCAAATAATTTTGGTGCCATTGCCACTGAAACTGTTAACATCAATATTGTACAAACAGCTTCTGACATGGAGGTACTGGCAGTTGACAAGGTATGGTGCAATACCAGCATCCCCTCTGTGACAGTAGATGCCGAATTACCCTCTTTCATGGGGGCATTTGACCAGATTATTGGCACCCTGGAGGTGACATGCCCTGCCGCCGGAGGTGGTTGCGGTGAATGGGACAGGGTAGCCAGTGTGGAAGCCAGGGGCCATAACGGTGAATGGATTGAGATCATCCGCTACATAACCCCATATGGTGTCCCGTGTTCCCACAGCATTGATCTGACAGATTACATGTCGCTCCTTCAGGGCAAAGTAAGTTTCAGGGTAAATTGTGCCACCCTCGATAACGGGTATGACTACTCCCTTACCCTCAATTACAATGAAGGAACGCCGCTGCATAACTATGGATTTGTCTATGAAATCTGGAAGGACGACTATCCTTTCGGTGATTACGCCATGATGCAACCTGTTGACAGTTACAGCTTTTCATTCACAGAAAATACTGTTGCGGCAAAACTGAAACTGGTCTCTACAGGTCATGGATGGGGAAGCCTGAACACCAGCAATGCAGCCGAGTTCTATGAAGCCACCCACCACATATGGATTAACGGCACCCAGACGTTTGAGCAGCATAACTGGTACGTTTGCAATCCAAATCCCGACGGGTGTCAGCCCCAGCTCGGTACCTGGTATCATAATCGGGCAGGTTGGTGCCCGGGAGCCATAGCCCAGTGGTTTGACTATGACCTCACTCCCTATATCTCTCAGGGAACCATTGACATGGACTACGTTTTCTACGAGAATTATGTGGACTACTGTCACCCCAACCATCCAGCTTGTGTCACAGGGGTCACCTGTGCAGATTGCAACGATGGATTTAATCCGTTCCTGGTTGTTGCAACAAATATTATAGTTTTTGTGGACAATCCAACTACAGTAGGAATTGAAAACCACGGTCGGGATAAACCGACCTTCATCAGCATGTCACCTAATCCAACTTCCGGGTTATTGAAAATCAATGTTATCTGCGCTGACGCACCGGTTGACGGGACCGTGCAGATCTTTGATATGTCGGGAAGGATGCTCGATCAGTTTATGCTGGTCGGGGTAGCGACAACATTTGACTTGTCAGCCTACTCTAATGGCGCATATATCGTAACTATCCAGGCTAATAGTCTGATTGAAACCCAGACCCTTATCATACAGAAATAGACTTTAACTCAATATATTGCCAGATCATCAGGCGGTCAAACTGTATAAAACGATCATAGCGACAGGCATCAACATATCCCAGTAAAATACATAGCCTGCCGATCCTGGGTTATAATTCTTTTTTCTAATCATATCCCGGAGATGTCCAAGGCTACATCCCCACATAAATATGGATGCAGCGATAATTGCTGCTAACCAGAACTCCCCTGTAAACCAGGTACATAAAATGCCAAGCGCTCCAATTGCCATGCCTGCAATTCCCACTTCAAATTGAAATGGGCTGCCCGTCTCCCATCCGATATATCCGGCCATTGTTTTTCCAAAAAACACATGCAACAACCCCATGAAAAACATCTGATAACCCAAAGCAATCACCAGCAAATTTGATAAAACATAGTTAGCCCAATCCTTCGGGTCACCATTTACAACATCTATTACAGAGAAAATGATGAAACAAATTAACGGGATGTAAATGCCATACTGAAACAATGGCTTTCTCTTTGGTATTTCGGCTGAACTCATCGATTTATGGATTAAAGATTTAAAACAGAGATGTTCCAACAAATATAAAGATATTTCACCTCCCTACTCTCATATTCTCATACCCACACCCTCCACTGCCACTCCTCTGCATACAACCTTCCTGCCGTATTTATCCCGCATCCGGTCCAGCGCCTGGTAGAGGTTGATCATCTCGGTACTGTCTTCAAACATGTTGAGTTGCGGGGTGCCAGTGATGAGGCTGCTAAAGCGGACACCGATCAGGCGGATCAGCATACGGCGCTGGTAGAGCCGGTCGAAGAGCTCTTTCACCACCGGGATCAGCACATGGTCGAACGCCGTGTAAGGCACCTGCTTCTGCAGCGTGTGGGTATCGAAGTTCGAGTAGCGGATCTTCACCGTAACGCAGGAGGTGAGCTTCTGCTTATCGCGCAGCTCATAGGAAACCTTTTCCACCATCTTCACCAGGATCTCCTTCATCCGAACGATATCGATGCTATCCTGGTCGAAGGTATTTTCAGTACTCACCGACTTGGCTTCATGGTAAGGATGGACGGCAGTGCGGTCGATACCGTTCGCTTTTTCCCAGATCACGATCCCGTTCTTTCCCATCACCCGCTGCATCATCTCTACCGGCATCTGGCTGAGGGTATCGATGGTAACGATGCCCATGGATCGCAGCAACCGGTAAGTCTTCTCCCCGATCATCGGAATCTTGCGGATCGAAAGCGGAGAGAGAAATGGTTTTACCCGATCCTGTTGCACGAAAAGCTCACCATTGGGCTTCGCCTCCCCGGTAGCGATCTTCGAAACCGTTTTGTTGACTGAGAGCCCGAACGAAATCGGCAGTCCTGTATTCTTTATAATCGCCTGCCTTAACTCGTGTGCCCATTGCAGCAAGCCAAAAAAACGATCCATCCCGGTCACGTCGATATAGTGCTCATCAATGGAAGCCTTCTCGTACATCGGCGCCCGCTCGGCAATGATGTCGGTCACCGTATGCGAATAATTCGAGTAGAGCTCCATGTCGCCCCTGATGAAGACGGCATCGCGGCACATCATCCGAGCCATCTTCATCGGCATCCCGGCATGCACCCCAAACTTCCTTGACTCATAACTGCAACTCGCCACCACCCCCCGGTCTGACGTGCCTCCGATGACCACCGGCTTCCCCTCCAGTTCAGAGTGAACGAGCCGCTCCACCGACACGAAGAAGGTGTCGAGGTCGAGGTGGACGATGGAGGCAGGTGCTTTCATAAGTAGCGAAATAGCGAGGTACTTTTATTATATTTGACGTATTTTTAATCATTTTTACGATTACAATATAATCATTATATTTGCAACACCAAAACTTTTTATCATGTTTTTCAATTCAAACATTAAATTCTTCCGGAAACGCAGAGGTGCTACCCAGGATGATGTTTCCAACTCTCTTGGAATGAAACGTTCGACCCTTAGCGGATATGAGAATAACATCGCCCAACCGGGAATGGAGGCATTGATCGCCTTCTCAAACTTTTACAAGGTCGCAATCGACACCCTGATCCGGGTTGATCTCACCAAACTGCCCGAAAGCCAGGTGCGCCAAATTGAAAGAGGGTTTGATGTCTTCCTGAAAGGGTCCAATCTACGGATTCTGGCTTCCACCGTTGGTCCCGACAACGAGGAAAACATCGAGTTGGTTTCAGAAAAAGCAAAAGCTGGCTACACCACCGGCTTTGCCGATCCTGAATACATCAGTATCCTCCCCACCTTCAGGCTCCCATTTCTTTCGAAACAGAAAAAATACCGCGCCTTCCAAATCAGCGGAGATTCTATGCTTCCCATCCCCCATGGGGCTTATGTGACGGGGGTTTTCGTCCAGGACTGGACATCCATCAGGGATAAAGATGCATACATCATCCTGACAGCAGAAGATGGGATCGTATTTAAAGTGGTGGAGAACCTTATCGAGCGTGAAGGGAAACTGATCCTGCACTCCCTCAACCCACTTTATGACCCTTACGATATGGAAGTCAAAGACATCCGTGAAGTATGGCAATTTGTACATTATATCAGCCAGGAGGTGCCGGAGAATCAGAATGCTGAGAACTATTACCTGACAGAAAGTGTGAAAAAACTCAGGGAGGAGGTGAAAATCATCCAGACCAAATTGAAATTATAAATTTCAACAATTCATTCCCAATAAATTATTTAACGAATGCGTGTAATTTTTCCTTACGATTTAATATATTTGCCATACATTGTAAAGAAACTCATTCACAAATATTAAACACTGATTATATGAAAGTCGCGATTGTTGGCTCCGGTTATGTTGGGCTCGTTACTGGCACCTGTTTTGCAGAAGTTGGTATCGATGTTACTTGTATGGATATCGATGAGAAAAAAATCAACAACCTCAAGGAAGGAATTATACCCATCTATGAACCAGGGCTTGAAGAGATGGTCCACCGAAATGTAAAAAAAGGCAGGCTCCACTTCACGACTAGCATCAAGGAAGCCCTGAAAGACTGTGAAGTGATTTTCAGTGCGGTAGGAACTCCTCCTGATGAGGATGGAAGTGCAGACCTGAAATATGTTCTTGGAGTTGCCAGTGACGTTGGCAAATACATGGAAGATTATGTTCTCGTGGTAACTAAGAGTACCGTTCCTGTAGGGACTGCAGAGAAGGTCCGAAAAGCAATTAAGGATCAGCTTGACAAGCGGGGTGTAACCATCCAATTTGATGTCGCCTCCAATCCTGAATTCCTTAAAGAGGGTGCAGCCGTTGACGACTTCCTGAAACCCGATAGAATTGTGGTAGGCTGTGACTCTCCAAAGGCCGAGAAACTGATGTCAACCCTGTATAAGCCATTTACCCTGAACGGCCACCCTGTCATCTTCATGGACATTGTCTCTGCCGAGATGACAAAGTATGCGGCTAACTCCATGCTTGCGACGAAAATCAGCTTCATGAACGATATCGCAAACCTATGCGAGATTGTAGGTGCAAACGTGAATATGGTTCGCAAAGGAATAGGCTCCGATAGCCGGATAGGTACAAAATTCATTTACCCGGGTGTGGGTTATGGTGGAAGCTGTTTCCCAAAAGATGTCAAGGCCCTGATTAAAACATCCGACGAATATGGGCACTCTCTGCGGATACTCAAAGCTGTGGAAGCCGTTAATGATGACCAGAAATCGGTTATGTTCAACAAGATCAAAAAGTATTTTAAAGGGAATCTTAAAGGGAAAGTTATTGCACTCTGGGGACTCTCTTTCAAGCCTCAAACCGATGACATGAGGGAAGCACCTGCCTTGGTTATGATCAAACTTTTTCTCGATGCAGGTGCAAAGATCAGGGCCTACGACCCTGTTGCCATGCACGAGACGAAACGAATTGTTGGGGATAAAATTGAGTATGCCGAAGATCAATACGATGCCCTGATTGATGCAGATTGTTTGCTGATGATCACCGAATGGCCCGAATTTAAATTCCCGAACTGGAAAGTGATAAAAAAGTTGCTCAAAGAACATGTCGTTTTTGATGGCCGTAATATCTACGATAGCGAAGAATTAAAACAAAAAGGGTTCGATTACTTCTGTATCGGGGTCAACACCTCTAAATAACGCTTCAATGATTAAAAAGAAGATTCTGGTCACCGGGGGAGCTGGCTTCCTCGGCTCTCACCTTTGTGAACGCCTGCTCAGAGAGGGGAATGAGGTTGTATGCCTCGACAACTATTTCACAGGACAAAAGTCTAACGTTGTTCACCTTCTGGATAATCCCTTTTTCGAGATGATTCGCCATGATGTCACCATGCCTTTTTTTATTGAAGTAGATGAAATCTATAACCTGGCATGCCCCGCATCTCCAATCCACTATCAATACAACCCAATCAAGACTGTGAAAACATCCGTGATGGGGGCCATCAATATGCTTGGATTGGCAAAGAGGATAAAAGCCAAAGTTCTCCAGGCCTCCACCAGTGAGGTATACGGAGACCCTGAGATTCATCCTCAAACTGAGGAATATTGGGGCCACGTAAATCCTATCGGGCCGCGTTCCTGTTACGATGAGGGCAAACGGGTTGCCGAGACGCTGTTCATCAACTACCATAAGCAGAATGATGTACGGATCAAGATTATCCGGATCTTCAACACCTACGGCCCAAGGATGCATCCGCATGATGGGAGGGTCGTGTCAAATTTTATTGTGCAGGCTCTAGAGGGCACTGATATAACGATTTATGGAGACGGATCCCAAACCAGAAGTTTCTGTTATGTTGATGACCTGCTCGATGGGATGATCCGTTTGATGAATACCCGGGATGACTTCATCGGACCTGTAAACGTTGGCAATCCGGGAGAGTTCACCATGATTGAACTTGCAGAATTGGTACTTAAACTTACCAACTCCAAATCGAAAATTGTGTACATGCCTCTCCCGGCAGATGACCCAACACAACGGCAACCTAATATCACACTGGCAAGAAAAGAGCTGGGATGGGAACCCACTATTCCTCTTGAAGAGGGACTCAAAAGGACGATAAAATATTTTAAAAGCATCGTTTAAGTACAATTACTATGAAGATCCTGATAACTGGTTCAAAAGGTCAGATGGGTCATGAATTCCAGCTTATTGCCAGGGGGGATGATGCCAATGAGTATATTTTTACCGACATCGATGAGCTGGATATTACTGATCCTAAAGCTGTTACACTATTCATCAGGAAAAAAAAACCGGAAATAATTGTCAATTGTGCCGGGTATACTGCAGTCGACAACGCTGAACGCGATCTTGACAAAGCAATGCTTATCAATGGCACAGCCGTGGAGATACTGGCCAAAGCTGCCAATGAATATGACTCCCTCCTCGTGCATATTTCAACTGACTACGTATTCGACGGCACATCGAATACGCCCTATCACGAAGAGGTTCCTGCAAAACCTGTCTCAGTTTATGCACGAAGCAAATATGCAGGGGAAGAGGCGGTTTTCAGTCATGCAAACCGTGGTGTTATTATCCGCACATCCTGGCTCTATTCCTCCTTTGGGCAGAATTTCGTAAAAACCATCCTGAAATATGGTCGTGACGGTGGCAATCTAAATGTGATCTTCGATCAGATTGGAACCCCAACATATGCCCGGGATATTTGCAGAGCCATTGTTTCGATCCTCCCCGCCCTCAAAGAGAGCTGGGGCGTTGAACTCTTTCACTATTCAAATGAAGGAGTTGCTTCGTGGTACGACTTTGCTATTGCCATCGTTGAACTGGCAAAAATCAAATGCCAGGTATCACCGATCGAATCAAAAGACTACCTGCAATTGGCTCCAAGGCCATTTTACAGTGTTTTAAATAAGACAAAAATCAAAAATCGTTTTGGGATAACTATCCCCTATTGGCGGGATAGTCTCCTGGATTGTATCCTGAAATTGAAGGAAGAGGGGTCATGAGGTCATGGGGTCATGAGGTCATGGGGTCATGAGGTCATGAGGTGATGGGGTCATGAGGTGATGGGGAGATGGGGTGATGGGGAGATGGGGAGATGGGGAGATGGGGAGATGAGGAGATGGGGAGATGAGGGGATAAGGGGAATAAAGCAAACAGCAAACAGCGAATAGCGAATAGCGATCAGCGAATTAACTATGGAGCAGATAGACCAAAATATTTTAAAGCGGGCCCAGACCTGGCTGGATGGAAATTTTGATGAAGAGACCAAGGCAGAAGTAACGAAACTTTTTGAAAAGGATCCTGTTGCATTGACAGATGCATTTTACCGCGACCTGGAATTCGGGACTGGAGGATTGCGTGGCATTATGGGTGTTGGTACCAACAGGATGAACAAATATACCGTTGGAATGGCTACTCAGGGGCTGGCCAATTACCTGAAGAAGATGTTCCCTGATATTGCCCCGATAAGCATGGCCATCTCCTATGACAGCCGGAACAATAGCCGCTATTTTGCCCAGATCACCGCTGAAGTCCTGGCGGCAAACGGGTTCAAAGTATTCGTATTTGATGATATACGCCCAACACCCGAACTCTCTTTCGCTATCCGCTACCTCGGATGCCAGAGTGGCATCATGATCACTGCTTCCCACAACCCAAAGGAGTACAACGGATACAAAGCATACTGGGATGATGGTGCCCAGATGATTGCCCCGCACGATGAAAATGTGATCAAGGAAGTTCAATTGATCACATCTGTCGACCAGGTTAAATGGAAGGGCAATCCCGAACTGATCATCTCCATCGGAAAAGAGATCGACGAAGCTTACTTAACACAGGTTCTATCCCTTCGTTTATCCCCGGAAGCCATAAATCGGCAAAGTGGACTTAAAATTGTTTACACTCCCCTGCATGGCACAGGCCACACGATCATTCCGGAAACGCTGAAGCGATTTGGTTTTACCAACGTAATCATCGTTAAGGAGCAGGCAATTGCCGATGGTAACTTTCCTACTATACACTCCCCAAATCCGGAAGAACACGATGCCCTGAGCATGGCAATCCAGCTCGCAGAAAAAGAAGGTGCCGACCTGGTGATGGCCACAGATCCCGATGCCGACAGGGTTGGAATTGCTATTAAAGACCCATCCGGTAAATTTATCCTGTTGAATGGCAATCAAACAGCCGCATTACTCTTCTACTATATTTTAAACCGCTGGAAACAACTCGGCCGGTTCACTGGAAATGAGTTTATTATCAAGACGATCGTAACTTCTGAACTACTCCGGGACATCGCTAAGTCATACAACATCGAATATTTTGATGTGCTCACCGGATTTAAGTTCATTGCCGATGTCATCCGGAAGCACGAAGGAACCAAAACCTTTATTGTAGGTGGAGAAGAGAGTTACGGATATCTGATTGGCGATTTTGTGAGAGATAAAGATGCCGTAAGTGCCTGCGCAATGATAGCCGAAACCGCTGCCTGGATTGCCGATCAGGGAAAAACACTTTTCGACCTGCTTTTGGATATCTACATGGACTACTCATTTTACAAAGAGAGATTGCTCTCTGTGACAAAGAAAGGAAAAGCCGGTGCCGAAGAGATCCAGCAAATGATGGTCAATTACCGCAACCACCCCATGAAATCAATCAATGGCATCAAGGTAATTTCAATAAAGGATTACCTCTCACGTGAAGAGAAAAATATTGAAACAGGCGCCTTTAAACCTATCCTTCTCCCATCGTCCAACGTCCTGCAGTTTATCCTCGAAGATGGGAGTGTGATCAGTGTAAGACCTTCCGGAACGGAACCCAAGATTAAATTCTATTTTGGAGTGCGAGAGTCGCTGAAGCAAAAGAGTGAATATGACCATATAAATAGCCTTCTGGATGAAAAAATTGAAGGAATCATCCGTTCAATGAAACTGAGGTAAATGTCCAGAACCTTCTCTTTCAGTACACTCCTACTCACTTTATTTCTGTTTGTTTCTCTTCTGGGCTATTGCCAGAAGAAGTTTCAGAAGAATGAAAATAGGAAGTATCTCCTGAAATATGATACGATCTCATTTAAACCCGGTTTTTATTTTATAGGCCCAACAAAATATCTCTATTTTCGAAGCGATACAACCATAGTGATTGCGTCAATCCGAAAACTGACATCCAACCAGATTAACAAATTCAGGACTCAAGTACTTTACGACTCCCTGTACTGGAAACTTGGGAGAAAAGGGTTATCCAAACTCCTGTATGACCTTGCTTTTGTCCCACCTCAAGTCAGTATTTTACCTGATAGTGTTCAAACACAAAAAATTGAAGTCCCATTTCTTCAGTATCAAGGTATGTACATCCGTGATGTGCAGATCAAAACGATGGATCCCTTTGGTACTTCAATCTTTGACACAGCCCAACTGGCCCGGTCAAGGTCTGCAAGGTTTGGAAATAGTGTTCATATGACAACACGAAAGAGTGTTATCAGAAACCAGTTGATGTTTAAATCGGGTGAACATGTTAGTGCCGAAAAGATCGCAGATAACATGCGGATCCTCAATGATCTTCCGTATATTTCAGGGGCCCGAATCGTTGTATCAGAGACAACTCCCGGCAGCGATACCGTTGACATTACCGTAATCACCAAAGATAATTGGTCGATAGGAGCCACATTAGTTATTATTGATCTTACCCGCTATCGTGGTAATTTATTTGATGCTAACTTCCTCGGTAGTGGTGACCGCTTTTCTCTTTTCTGGTCCATGAATTATAACAGGGCTCCATTTTTTCGGTTCGATGGCCTTTCATATACCTTTACAAATATCAGCAGTACATTCATCAATGCCACCATTTCCTTAACCCAGGACGATGCTGGGAATGAAACCCTCTTGACTGAAATTTCCCGACCTTTCTATAGTTACTCAACAAGGTTAGCTGGAGGAATAAGCTTCACATTGGCGAAAACTGTGTCACCACTGAACAACAAGCTTTCTCAGGTTGCGACATACCACCAGGAAGGAGGCTGGCTTGGTCTCTCGTCTCAACTAAGTAGTTCAGACCCGGCATTCCGTTTGGTTGTGGCACAAAGTGTGGTCTATCGGAATTACTTCAGTCGACCAGTAGTAACCCTTGATTCAAACGTTGGGTATTCGAATACTACAACCATCCTTACGAACTTACAGTTTTCGCGAAATAAATATTACAATACAGACTATATCCTTCAATTCGGTAAAACCGAGTCGTTCCCATACGGGTTTCTGGGCCAGCTAACAGTTGGACCAGCAATTAACGATTTTTACACCCGGTTTTATATGAGTTTTGTGTGTTCAGCCGGGAATTTTATCAATAAGTTCGGATACCTTTCAGGACGAATCAGTTTGGGAAGCTATCTCAACCGGGATAGTTTCGAAGATGGACTACTGAAGATAGAAGCTCTCTACATGAGTTACCTCTATTTTTCCAAAAACAAACGCTTTAAATTCAGATCATATATTACCTATCGATACAATTACCTGTTCAATGCACTTAAGAGCAATATGGATTACTACGACCTAGCTGAAGAAGCTAAGATTCCAATAGTTAATAACGACTCATTATTCAATGGAAGCCAAGTCAATTTTCTCTCCTTCTCAACAGTAGTATATACTCCATGGTACTTTTACGGGTTTCGGTTTGCGTTGCAGGGAACAGTCTGGGCGGGAATGTCAGCTTCAAAAGGGAAGTCTCTCTGGGAATCCCGGTTCATGACAGGAATAGGAATTGGTTTGCTATTCAGGAACGACAACCTGATCTTTCCTACAATAATGGTCTCCTGCTTTGTCTACCCAACTACTCCGGGGATTCCGCTTATTCAGTTTGATCTGTTCGAAACCAGTAGTATCGAAAAGAGAGATTATGGCCCTACTGCCCCCTATATTCAAACGATGAGCAATTAATCTGTATCTTTGTTAAAACCTTCAACATATGCAAAGCGATTCCCTTAGCGGTGAGGCAGTACTTCAATCGAAACAGGTGTTGGAGATGATCACCGTCGCCAATGATTTTACCCTCTTTGTAGAAAAAGCGGATAATTATACGAGGGAGCAGATTCTGATCTATTTCCAGAGGGTTCTTCCCGTAATCTACCTTAAAGCCTCATTATTGCCAGAAATCCGGGTAACTGATGATGATGCGGTGGAACATTATGTAACAGAAGAAAATTGGGAAAGTATATTTAATGTGGTCAGAGAAAAACTTGGGCAGGAAGATATTTTCTATTTCATTGATTTACATGAGAAAACACAACACGATGCCATTCGGGCAAGTATCGCAGAAGGAATCACTGACATCTATCAGGACCTGAAGGACTTTTTACTTCTCATCCAGAAACCCCAGATCGCCTTCCGCGAGAATGCCGTTAGGGAGTGTCACCATTTGTTTGAAACCCGATATGGCTATAAGATTGTCAATTGTCATGCGGCCATTCACTATTTGTTATTCCAGGAAGGAAATTCAGGAGGAGGTGAAACTGAATACATGGATATTCTCTGAAAATAGTATATTTGTAACTCAAATCCGAGACTATGATCGATCGCGAAAAATTTAAAGAGAATTTTGTTTACCTTGATAAAGAGGTTGTAGTCGAGATCATCGATATTTTTTTGAGTGAATATGAGGAGCGTATTCTGAATATTCAGAACAACATTAAACAAGGGGATTTCGCTGGATTAAAATTCAACGCCCATAGCCTAAAGGGAGTTATCGCCAACTTCATGGATCCTCCAACCATCGAACTCTCCCGCGTATTGGATGAAAAAGCCAAACTTGAAGACGACAACGGACTGCAGGAGGTGTTTGATCATCTGAAAATGGCAACCGAATCGCTTGTTTCAGATCTTAACGATCTGAAACAAGAGTTTATCTGATTTTTCCTGACTTATCCAACCTGTTTAACCCTTCAACTGCACGTGGATTATTGACGTCTAGTTTCAAGGTGCTTTTATAATCCTGGTATGCCAGATCACGCTGGTCATTCAATTCATAGGCATATCCCCTGTTAAAAAAGGCATCAGCATAGTTTGGGTCGATTGCAATGGCTTCCGTGAAAGCCTCGACAGCCAGTGGGAAATCAGTAAAGTAAACCAGGTAGATATACCCTTTATTGAAGGGTGCATTCCTAAAGCCGGGTGCTGTTTCGCAGAGTCGTTGATACGTCTGAAGCGCCTTCTCAAACTGCTCCGTATTCTGGTAATACATACCAAGTAAATAGAGCGCCTCTTTGTTATCAGGTCTCACACGAAGAGCATTAAAATAGTAACCTTCTGCCAGAGCATCATTCCTGAGGGAAAACAATTCACCCAGTTGCATGTAGGCTTCATAGTACTGCTGATCCTGGTCAACTGCCTTCATCAGGTCTCCCACTGCTCTTGCTGTATCCCCCTTTTCCATAAATGCGATCGCCCTAAGGAAATAAGCCCGTGGATTGTAATCATCCAGGGAGATGAGTTCATTTATCACCTTGAATGTTGAATTGTAGTTTCGGAGAATAAGAAAGAATTGTGCCATTTTTAGTCTGGCTTCCAGGCTGCTCGGATCAAGAGCAGCTGCCCGGTTAAGAGCTGTCAGGCAATTATCAGTCTGCCCCATGAGCAACTGAATATCGGAAAGCGTCAGGTAATAGTCTGGATTTTTATCATCCAGAGTAATGGCTTTGTTGATATCTTTCAGGGCCTTGTCAAATTCACTCTCAGCTAAAAAGAATTTTGCCCGCTGATTGTAAAGATCAGGATCGCGATCATTATTCGTAATAGCCTGATTGAGTTCTTTCAGATAAAGATCGACCGAATCTACTGAAGCACCCTCACCCTGTGTAGGTTGTGATGGACCACATCCCATATAAAGGCCTGTGAGTCCAATAAAAATTGCAACAAACCAATTTCTCATATCAGACTTTCCCAGTTAATACCTCCATGATTTTGCCTTCCAACTCATCGGCGAGTTCAGGGTTATCAAACAAAATCTTTTTCACAGCATCTCTCCCCTGTCCTAGTTTCGTTTCCCCGTAACTAAACCATGAACCGCTCTTCTTGATTATATTCAGTTCAGTTGCCAGGTCGATAATCTCATAGGTTCTGGAGATTCCCTCTCCAAACATGATATCAAACTCAGCCTTCCTGAATGGAGGAGCCACTTTATTTTTTACCACCTTGACCTTCACATGGTTACCAATAGCTTCATCACCATCTTTGATCTGGGACTGCCGGCGAATGTCGAGCCTGACCGAGGCATAGAACTTCAACGCATTCCCGCCGGTTGTTGTCTCAGGATTACCAAACATGACACCAATCTTCTCTCTCAACTGGTTTATGAAAATGCAGCAGGTTGCGGTTTTTGAAATGGTAGAAGTAAGTTTCCGTAATGCTTGCGACATTAATCTTGCCTGCAATCCCATTTTGGAATCTCCCATTTCACCTTCAATCTCACTCTTTGGTGTGAGCGCAGCTACAGAGTCGATCACGATAATATCAATGGCGCCCGATCGAATCAGGTTTTCGGTGATCTCCAGCGCCTGCTCCCCATTATCGGGTTGCGATACCAGAAGGTTCTCTACATCAATTCCGAGTTTCTGTGCATAAAAGCGGTCAAATGCATGCTCCGCATCAATAAAAGCCGCAATGCCCCCTGTTTTCTGGGCTTCAGCAATGGCATGAAGCGCCAGCGTGGTTTTCCCCGATGATTCGGGGCCATAGATCTCAATCACTCGCCCCCTGGGCAATCCGCCAATCCCAAGAGCTGCATCCAGCCCAATTGAACCTGTTTTAATCACATCGACCTTTTCAACTGGAGAGTCCCCCAGCTTCATGACAGTTCCTCTGCCATATGTCTTCTCCAACTTGTCAAGCGTTAGTTGCAATGCCTTCAGCTTTTCTTTGTTTTGTTCAGCATCTTTTGCCATTTCTTTTTCCTTTCATTAATGGGCAGTGCTTTTCCCGCCCATAAGGACGGGGCATGCCCCGTCTCAACGTTAATACTGCCAGGATCTGTTTTGCGTGTTTTATTTTTTTAACCCCAAGCACCGTAGTCCCGGATGATTTTCTTCTCTATATCGGGTATCAGGTCAAAAGGTAATACATATTTTTCAACAAATTTTTGATGAGATGCCTCGCTGCCAGGACTCACACCTAAAATTTCAACACCATGTTCTCTGATAATCTGATAGTTATCTCTTAGATTGCACGCTTCAACTGACTTTCCTGTCTGTGTTATGGCCTGAAAATCCGGTTCAAAAATAGAAAAAACTACTATGGCCTGGTGGAAATTGGCGATCGAGTTATCAACAAACTGAGATATGTTCTTTCTCATAGTAGCGACAGAGTTGGGTCAGTCCGCATTCTCCACATTTAGGTTTTCGGGCCACACAAACATAACGTCCGTGAAGGATCAGCCAGTGATGCGCCAGCGGGATTAACTCTTCCGGGATGTATTTGATCAGCTGGATTTCTGTCTGAAGCGGAGTCTTAGCCCCGGTAGTTAGCCCAATCCTGGCCGACACGCGATATACATGGGTATCCACAGCCATCGTCGGTTTGTTGAACAACACAGCAGCAAGCACATTAGCCGTTTTGCGCCCCACCCCTGGCAAGGTTTGAAGTTCATCAATATCTGAAGGCATAACGCCGTTGAATTCTGTAAGCAACGTGTTTGCCATGCCAATCAGATTTTTAGCCTTGTTATTGGGATAAGAACAACTCTTGATGCTTTCAAAAACTTCATCCTGTCTTGCTTCGGCTAACCAAGAGACAGTGGGAAATTTCTCAAAAAACGCCGGAGTGATCATATTCACACGCTTATCTGTACATTGTGCTGACAAAATCACAGCAACAATCAACTGATATGGATCAGTATATTCCAATTCCGTCTCGGCATCCGGATTGTGTTCTTGAAAATACCGGATCACCTGTTCAAATCGCTCTTTCTTCGTCATCATAAAGGTTTACACAAAGATATAGCTTTTCGTATTTCGATTTCGTATTTCGCTTCTCGCTATTTCGCCATTTCACTATTTCTATTTGTACCTTTACCGCCTATGACCCACCACGATTTCGATATCGCCATTGTTGGAGCAGGCCCGGCCGGCGCTACGCTGGCATTGAGTCTGGCACACTCGGGATTACGTATTGGAATATTCGACAAAGCGAGTTTCCCCAGGGATGTCATCTGTGGAGATGCCCTCAGCGGACAGGTGCTGAATGTGTTAAAACGCCTGCCTGATGAGATATACAAGGATTTTCTACAGGAAGTACCTAAAACGCCCTCCTGGGGCATCCGGTTCCATTCTCCCGGGAATCATCCATTGGAGCTTCCATACCGTGTTACCCGAAACGCAACGGAAGACCCTCCAGGGTATATTTGTCCCAGGCTGCTCTTTGACCGGTTTCTTCAAAAACGACTATCGATGTATCCCTCCATTCAGGTTTTCGAAGGTGAGGCTGTAACAGCAGTGAAGAAGTTGCCTGATGCCATTGAGTTACAAGCCGGGGAACGCATAGTCAGAGCTCAGATGGTTGCCGGGGCCGACGGGATCCATTCGCTGGTCAGAAAGAGTCTCAGCGACAGGAAGTTGGACAAATCGTACTACTGCATGGCCGTCAGGGCCTATTTTGAAGGGGTGACAGGATTTCATCACGAGAATTTTATTGACCTTTATTACCTGAAGGACCTGTTACCGGCTTATCTATGGATTTTTCCGGAAGTAGGTGGCAGAGCAAACGTAGGATTGGGACTACCCTACCCCATGGTTATTCGCGACCGACTCTCACTAAAGCGGGTCCTTGAAGGGTTGATCGCCAATGACCCTGTTATTTCCAAACGTTTTGCAAATGCGAAACAAGTTACCCCTATTCAGGCGCGTGGATTGGCGGTTCATCGAAACCTGAAAGATCTGTCGGGCGAGCGTTTTTTGCTGATGGGAGATGCGGCTCTTGGCGTTGATCCTTTTTCAGGAGAGGGAATCGGCTTCGCTATGGCAAGTGCCGAATCGGCAGCTGCAGTGATACTGGAATGTGCAAAAACCGGCAATTTTTCTTCTGCAATGACTTCGGATTACGATTTTCGGATTGCCAGGCGAACAAAAACCGAACATGATACCAGCGCAGCGATGCAAAGGTATGCAAGATATCCGTGGCTTTTTAATATGGTGGTCAGAAAAGCTAATAATAGCAAGGCATTCCAGGAACTGCTGGCTTCAGCTTTTACTAATGAAAAAGTCAGAACTAAATTGGCGAACCCATTGTTTTACCTGAGAATGCTATTGGGAGGTTAATTATCAGAAACCTTTTCCCATAATATGGATCGCACCACGGTACACTTCCTCCGCATATTGCCCCTGGCACTTCAGAATGTAGAAATAGACCCCGTCTGGCAGATTCTTTCCATCCCAGTCACCACTTTTGTAATTTGTCGCATTGTAAACCTTTTTCCCCGCCCTGTCAAAGACAAGAAATTCATTACTCAGGTAGGCTTCCTCAAATGACAAGTTATCATAGTTCGTGCTGGCCGGATCATTGTCCAATAAAATCTTGATCTCAAATTTATCATTCTTCCCATCTCCGTTGGGCGTAAATGCGTAAGGGATCTTCAGCAGAGCCGTGCGGATGGTAACAGAATCCTGCATCGTGGTGTCGCAATCATTCAGGTCGGTAACTTTAAGGGTGATCAAGAACTCTCCGTTCTTTTGATATGCATGAGTTGCCGGATTGAGGTTTGGAATCGTATCTCCATCTCCGAAACGCCAAACCCAACTTACAACTGAATCGAGGTACTCATCTGGAAATCGAACCGTGACATTGGGATTTGTAAGATAAAATGTATCCCGCGGCGAGTTGTAATCAAGCAGGTACTTCTTAAATGGGACATTCGGGGTTTCAAGGTAATCCACAAAAAAAGTGGAGTCAACCTCACAACCATTGTTGTCGGTAATCCTTGCCGTGTAATCCCGGTTGGGACATAATCCAAGCACGAGCGAATCCTGCATAAATCCTCCTCCCCAATAATAGATCAGTGGCCGGTCACCACCGGCAACACTAACCCCATATTGTGCTTTGCAATTGGGTGAATAGGAGCCGTCATCATTCCGTGACATCCGGCAGGAGACCTCATTGATTCTTGTTAATTCACTGATATTCATTACAGAATGAACCCGAAGATGCGCACTATTGCTGGTATCAATCTCTATCCCGCGGGTGGCAATGCAATGGTATACACCCGTATCACTATCCAATACACGTGGAAAAGCAAATGTATCGTTGATGGCATCGGGAATAATGGTCCCATTTTTCAACCATTGAAATGTAGTGGGCCCCGATCCTTGTACAGTGGCAATAAAAGCCATACTATCGCGTGCACACATCAGGGTATCGGATGGAGATACTACGCAGGTGATTTGACTTACTGCAAAAAGAGGGAGAATAAGCGAAAAAAGAAGCAAAATTCGTTTCATCCGGATCGTTTCGATTGAAGGGGTAAAAATACGAATAAATCTATAACGAGAGAGGAGGAAAGATATTTCACTAATAACTCCCTTGTGCCAGCATCACCAGTGTGCATGCATGTAACACCTCTATCCCCTTCTCCTCCAGCATCACTTCAAATTCCGCGTTTTCACTTCCCGGATTAAAAATGGCACGCTTGGGATTTAAGCTCAAAATGTAGTCATAATAAAAAGGTTGGTTCTTCTTACCCACATATATAGTGACAGTATGAACGTCCCTGATCTCGGGAAACGGTCTTGAGATGGTCACTCCATGAGCATTTCCTTCACGTAAACCCAAGGCAAAAACCTTGTAATGATGGATTAGCAGTGACCGGATTGCCATATAGGAATAGCGATCGGGATTGGTGGAAGCTCCTATGACAAGAGTAGGCTTATTCATTGTGAATTCATTCACGCGAAAGTAGCAAAAAAGGTCGGGATTCAAGACAAAAAGGCTTATATTTAACACGCTATCTGTCAAAAGTTCCTTAATTTCAATCCCGAAAACGAAGGGCAAGATATTTGACAAGAGCGAAATACGAAATACGAAATTTGAAACATACTATTATGAACTTCAACAATTTCACAATCAAATCACAGGAGGCTGTTCAGAAGGCCGGGGAGATTGCTCAGGCTTTTCAGAACCAGTCCATTGAGACTTCGCATCTGTTGAAAGGAATGCTTACGGTAGATGAGAATGTCATCCCCTACCTGTTGAAAAAACTGAATGTCAATGTGCCGATCTTCACCAAGGCACTCGACAAGATCATTGAATCCTACCCAAAAGTCTCCGGAGGTGAACCTTTCCTCAGCCGTGAGGCAAATCAGGCGCTTCAAAAAGCCGTTGCACTAAGCCAGGAGATGAAGGATGACTTCGTCTCTATCGAACATATGCTGCTGGGAATCCTCGCAGTAAATGATGCCGCTTCACGCCTTATGAAGGACAATGGCATCACGGAGAAAGACCTGATGGCCTCTATCAAACAGCTGCGGCAGGGTAGCAATGTCAAGAGCCAATCGGCCGAAGAGAACTACAACGCCCTGAACCGATATGCCCGAAATCTCAATGAGATGGCCAGGGAAGGGAAACTTGACCCGGTTATCGGGCGTGATGAAGAGTTTCGCCGGGTACTGCAGATACTGAGCCGCCGTACGAAAAATAACCCTATTTTAATTGGGGAACCTGGCGTTGGGAAAACCGCTATCGCAGAAGGACTCGCTCACAGGATCATCGACGGGGATGTACCCGAAAATCTGAAGAGTAAACAAATATACTCCCTGGATATGGGTTCGCTTATGGCCGGGGCCAAATACCGTGGCGAATTCGAAGAGCGACTGAAAAGTGTTGTCAAAGAGGTGATCGGTTCCGACGGAGAGATCGTCCTGTTTATTGACGAGATCCATACCCTGGTGGGCGCCGGAGCAACCGAAGGTGCCATGGACGCCGCAAACATTCTGAAACCTGCTCTTGCTAGAGGAGAACTAAGAGCAATCGGAGCCACCACCCTTAAAGAGTACCAAAAATACTTTGAAAAAGACAAAGCCCTTGAGCGCCGTTTCCAACCGGTGTTGGTGAACGAACCCGATACGATGGATGCAATCAGCATCCTGAGGGGACTTAAGGAGCGGTATGAAACCCATCACCATGTGCGGATCAAAGATGACGCCATCATTGCAGCAGTTGAACTCTCCCAACGTTACATTTCCGACCGTTTCCTCCCCGATAAAGCCATCGACCTGATCGATGAAGCCGCTTCCAAACTGAGGCTCGAGATAAATTCACTCCCTGAAGAGTTAGAGAAGATCGAACGGAAGATCCGCCAGCTGGAGATCGAGCGGGAAGCGATCAAAAGGGAGAACGACAAGGATAAACTGAAGGAGCTGAATGAAGAGATCGCCAACCTGAGTGATGAGCGAAATGAGATGAAAGCAAAATGGCAGGCCGAAAAAGAGCTGGTCGAGCAGATCCAGACTACGAAAAAAGAGATTGAAACTATGAAGCTGGAGGCCGACCAGGCTGATCGGAACGGAGAGCTGGGGCTTGTAGCAGAGATCAGATACGGCAAAATTCCTGCTGCAGATAAGGCCATTGAGGAGTCTAAATCAAAGTTGTCTGAGATACAGAAGGATTCTCCTATGGTAAACGAGGAAGTTGGGGCCGAAGAGATCGCTGATGTAGTCTCGCGTTGGACAGGCATCCCGGTTACCCGAATGTTGCAGAGCGAGCGCGAGAAATTGATGGACCTGGAGACAGAACTCCATATGCGCGTAGTTGGCCAGGAAGAGGCTATTGGAGCCATTTCCGATGCTATCCGCCGTAGCCGTGCAGGATTACAGGATGCCCGCCGCCCCATCGGATCATTCATCTTCCTGGGAACTACCGGCGTTGGAAAGACCGAGCTTGCCAAAGCGCTGGCTGAATTTCTTTTCAACAACGAAAACAGTATGGTAAGGATCGACATGTCGGAATACCAGGAGCGCCACACGGTGAGCCGATTGATAGGAGCGCCTCCGGGGTATGTGGGATACGATGAAAGCGGCCAACTCACGGAAGCCGTCAGAAGAAAACCCTACTCAGTTGTTCTTCTGGATGAGATCGAGAAAGCGCATCCCGATGTATTCAACATCCTGCTGCAGGTGCTTGACGATGGCAGGCTCACCGACAACAAGGGACGGACGGTCGATTTCAAGAATACGATCATCATCATGACCTCCAACATCGGGTCACACATCATCCAGGAAAATCTGGAGAAGATGAACAGGAACAACCGTGAGGAAGTCCTGAATGATACCCGCAAACAGGTATTCGACCTGTTGAAAAAGAGCATTCGTCCAGAGTTCCTGAACCGTGTGGATGAGATCATCATGTTCCAGCCACTCACCAAAGAAGAGATCATGGATGTGGTGAAACTACAATTGGGCATCGTGGAAAAGATGCTCGAGAAGAACAATATCCGCTTATCTGCAACGGACAAAGCGATTGAATATATTGGGAATATCGGATTTGATCCTCAATACGGTGCCCGGCCGATCAAGCGTGTCCTCCAGAAACAGGTTCTCAACGAGCTCTCCAAGATGATCCTGCAGGGGAAAGTGGATAAGGATTCTGAGATCATGGTTGATGTGAAGGATGGGGAGTTGGTGTTTGAGAACAGGTAGATGCTGGATGACTGGATGACTGGATGCTGGATGACTGGATGACTTGTTCACTTGGTCACCTGTTCACTTGTCCTTTGGATTCTTTCTGCCAACTGGAGACTGGAGACTGTGGACTGTGGACTGTGGATTGAATAATTTCTTACATTTGGGTTCCAAAACGTAAACAATGGACCCAAAACCTCCTCCCTCCTCCCTCTCCCGCCGCGATGCCCTGAAATGGATGGGTGTTGCCATCGGGGCAAGCTTCTTCCCTTTTTCTTCCTGGGCAACAGATGAAATGGGCTATCCCATTATCCTGCCTGATAACAAGAAACACGTCAAGCTAAAAAAACCCATCACAGCTATCACATGTGGAGCTGGCGCCAGGGGCAACGTCTATGGAAACTATGCCATTGAATATCCTGATCAACTTGATATTGTTGGGGTTGCAGAACCGATCCCGTTACGGATTGATCGGTACTCAACAAAGCATAATATCCTGAAGGAGAACCAGTTCGTTACCTGGGAGCATGTGTTTGAACGTCCAAAATTTGCTGATGCCATCATCGTAACCACCCCCGATGCCTTGCATTACGGCCCATGCATGGAGGCCCTGAAACTGGGTTATGATGTTCTCCTGGAAAAGCCGATCTCCCCTTCGGAGCAGGAATGCCGGGATATTCTTGAACTGACAAAAGAGACAGGTAGGATTGTTGCAGTCTGCCACGTTCTCCGCTACGCTCCATACTTTATCAAGCTTAGGGAGTTGATGCAGGAGGGTGATATTGGCGAGGTGATCAGCATCCAGCATATGGAACCGATCCAGCATATCCATATGAGTCACTCCTATGTTCGCGGGAACTGGCACAACTCTAAGGAGTGTACCCCGATCATCCTGGCAAAGTCGTGCCACGATCTTGATATTCTTCGCTGGATGGTTGGTAAACCCTCTCAAAAGATCCAGGCCTTTGGCGACCTGAAATGGTTTGTCAATGAGAATGCCCCAAAAGGGTGGACCCCCAGGTGTGCTGATGGATGCAAAGCGAAACGGGACTGCCCTTACGAAGCTACCAAGATATATAACCCGAAAAGTGGCTGGAACTATGTGTTTGATTTGCCGGACGACCCGAATGAAGTACCGAAAGCTATCCGTCATGCCTTGGAGACAACCAATTATGGCCGGTGTGTCTACGACATGGACAACGACCAGTGCGATCACTATATCTCAAATATTCAGTTTGACGATAATGTTACAGCTGCATTCAGTATGGAGGCTTTCACGCCATGGGGAGGACGTCGTACCCGGGTGATGGGAAGTATGGGGTTTATCGAAGGTGATATGTCGAAATTCACCATCTACGATTTTCGCACCAACGAATCCAAAACCATGGAAGCGAGTGAACTCAACACCAAAAAGTACAAAAACTCAGGCCACGGCGGTGGCGACTGGAGATTGGTTGCCGACTGGCTCCAGGCCATCTACCAGCGGGATCCTGATCTGCTCACATCCACAATCGACCAGTCCATCGAAAGCCACATCATGGGATTCATGGCGGAGAAAAGCCGGATGGATGGGACGGTGGAAGAGGTGGTTGTGTGATCCGCGTTCTATTGGAAAAAGCGAGGTAGCGGAATAACTTTGGCTCAGGGCTCAGGGCTCAGGGCTCAGAGCTCAGAGCTCAGAAATTATTCTTATCTTAGTGAACTGATTCTATACAAAGCTTCCTGATGGAGTTAAAGACCGTCACTGTTTTATCTGCTGAACTGCCTGGTTTCGCTGAATTATCCGGCACACTTCCTGCCAAAGATTTCAATGTGCTGCTTTCCGAAATCCATGAGATAGCTGATGCCACAATCCGGCTGTACCATGGAGTGCTTACTCATTTTTCAGGGGATACGTTCCAGGCAGTGTTTTCTAATGAAAAGTCAACGGCTCAACAGGCACAACAGGGGCTGGAAACCCTCTTTGAGTTCCGGGAGCGATTGGAGACAACTCTTTCAGAAAAAAAGTTACCCATCAATGTCAGGTTCAAAGCAGGTATTGCCTCAGGCGAAGCAACAATTGGTGAAATTGATGCTCATGGAGAAAAGTTGATCTCTGTCATGGGACTGGCAGTGAATTTCGCCAGTCGGTTAGGGGAATTTGCAGAACCAGGTCAGACGCTGGCAAACGGGTCTCTTTTTGAAGCCACAAAAGAGCGGTTTGACTTCAACAAGCTGGAACCCCTCCCTCTCCGAGGATCGAAAGAGAATTTGTCCGTTTACGAACTAATGGGCAGAAAACTAAAGAAGGTGATCCAGGAGACCAGCTCTGAACGAAAAATCGGTTCGGAGATGGTAGGGCGCGGGTATGAAATGGAGCTCATTGAAGGAGCGGTAAAAAAACTCCTCTCCGGGAAGGGGTCGGTGGTGAATGTGGTAGGCAAGGCTGGTATCGGGAAATCCCGCCTGATCGCCGAACTCAAAGCCCAGGATTGGCTGGATCATGCAGCTGTGCTGGAAGGCAGGGCGCAGTCGATGGGCTACAACCTCAGCTTCCACCCCATCAGCCAGCTGATCCGATCGTGGGCCGGCATCCGGGAAGAGGACTCACCTGGCAAATCAGCCGAAAAGCTCTACGAAGCGATAAAACGTGTTGCCCGGGAGCAATCGGAGGAGATCTTCCCATTCATCGCCACCATGATGGGACTGCCGTTGACCGGTAAGCATAAGCAGCGGATTACTGGCATCGAAGGGGAAGCGCTGGAAAAACTGATCCTGAAAAACCTCCGCGACCTGGTGACCCTGGCCTCACGCGTGAGACCGGTGGTGATCATCCTCGAAGACCTGCACTGGGCTGACAACTCTTCGATCCTCTTCCTGGAATCGTTGTTCAAACTGTCCTCGCAGTATCCAGTGCTGTTTATCAATATTTTCCGTCCAGGGTTTGAAGAGACCGGGGATTATCTTTTAAACTTCCTGAAGGAAAACCTCTCTGATAATCATGCAACAATTTTAATTGAACCTCTTGTAAAGAGTGATTCTGAAAGTCTGATCGACAATCTGTTGCACAAGGCTCCTTTACCGATGGAGATCGTTGAACTGATCCTCCGGAAAACGGAAGGGAACCCCTTCTTCATCGAAGAGGTGATCCGCAGTTTTATCGATGAAGGGATTATCACCATAGAAGGCAATGCATTTAAGGTGACAGAGAAGATCCATCAGGTCAACATCCCGGAGAGCATCAATGAAGTGATCCTCTCACGAGTTGACAAACTGGATGAAAAGACCCGGGAGCTGCTGAAAACAGCCTCCGTGATAGGGCGAAATTTTTACTACAAAGTGTTGGAAGAGGCAGCTGATACCATTGGGGAGATCGACGACCGGTTGGAGTACCTGAAAGAGGTTCAGCTGATCAGTGAAAGCAAGAAGAAGGAAGAGATTGAATACCTCTTCAAGCACGCGCTGGCCCAGCAAGCTACTTACGAATCAATCGTACTGAATTCAAAGAAGGAACTCCACCTGAAGATTGCCCGGTCCATTGAAAAAGTCTTTGCAGGTAACCTAAATGAGTTTTATGGAACATTGGCTTACCACTATGAACAATGTGATCATCATGAAAAAACGGAAGAGTATCTGATCCTTTCGGGTGATGAAGCGATGCAAACGGCAGCATCTTTTGAAGCTATTCATTATTATTCAACTGCCTTAAACCGAATCCGGAACAGAGAGATACAGGTTACAGAACAGCAAAAGATTCTGAATACCGAAGAAAAACTGGCCTATGCTTTTTATGCAAACGGACAACATATAAAAGCCGCAGATCTGTTCAATAAGATTTTAAAAAACAATAATCTATCTAGTATATCCAGGTATCGACTTGTCTCGATCATCAAGGTACTTAAAAGTTTGATTAAACTAAGATTGAAAATCAGGTTCTGGAACAAAAAAATTTCCAAAAATGCATCTGAACGAGAAACTCAATTACTGAAAATAATTGTGTTTAATGGAGAGGCCATTGCCACGTTTTCACCAAAAGAGACCTTTTTTCGTTCCTCTATCCTCATAAGTCAATTCCCGATTCAGGTACTGATTACATCAAGCTATGGAATCGGGGCAATACTTGGCTTAAGCGTCATTTTCCCATGGATAGGCCGAGCCATTGGATATGGGCGTATGCTGCAAAGATTCGCCTCCGGTGTAATGGATAATCAGCCTCTTTCTACCTGGTTGTCATGGAAATACACCAATGCCATGTTCGATTATTTTTCCGGCCAGTTATCCATCGACAGCGAGGACGAAAAAGTATATCGGTTAAGCATGGAATCGGGGCAGGTTTGGGCCCCAACATTCTATCTCACTTATAAAGCTCTGGCTAATGCAGAAATGGGATTGGATGATCAGGCAAAAAAAGTCACTGATAACCTTGGGAAATTGGCTACTACGTTAGAGAACAGTCTAAGTCTCACGCTATACTACCGGACTCAGCAAACCTATTTATTGAAATACCGAAGGATGGATGAAGTCGTGAGGAACGCCCTTGACTATATTCCTTCAATCACCGATACCGACCACAAAAGCCTGCTTCTCGTGAATTACTGCCTTGCTTCGATGGCTTGTTCTCTTAATCATGACTTGAAAGAAGCAACCTTTTATTACGAAAAGGCGGAAGACATCAGAAAGGAATTGTTCCTTAAGTATTATCAGTCTATTACCTTCCTTGCCCGGATTTTTACTGAATTCATTGAGATACAATTATCTGACGAAAATTCGAAAACAGAGCTCTTGGCGAAATTCTCGAAAAACACAGCCTTCCTCGTCTCGGTTTCTGCCAAGGTAAACTGCATAAAGACAGAGGGATTCCGTTTTCGGGCTATTTCGCTTGCACTTTCAGGGAAGCCAGGGAAAGCGTTGCGATTTTTCAACAAATCCATCGAATTTGCCCAATGGTATGGCGCCAGGGTCGAGCTTTCAAGAACCTATTTCGAACTGGGAAAGTTTCTTTCCGATCCTCATTCAGGTAAAAGGCAACTCAAGGGGTTCACCGGCAAGGAGTATCTCGAAAAAGCCCGCATGATGTTTGAAGAGATGAACCTTCAATGGGATTTACTGGAATATGAAAAGACCATAAAATCGTTGTAATCCTCAAGCCTGCGTTTACCCCAAATTTCCCCACGTTCACATAAAACTTTCCGGCGTTCCCGTAACTCATCCCTTTTTACATTCCATAGAGGTTTTCTTTGTAAGAAAAAACCATGAAGAAATCTATTTTGCTTTCTGCAATCCTGCTGACATCCAACCTTCTCTCTGCACAATGGGTTCAACAGAACCCAAATTATCCTGATACAAATGTTTTAAATGATCTAGTCTTTTTTGATCATTCAAGTGGTTGGGCTGTGGGTGGATATTATGGCTCCTGGCCAATACCTTCCACTAATGAATCACTTCATACAAATAACAGCGGATTGGATTGGAATAACACTTGGTGGCTGGGGATGGGTTCTCCTGGACAAAATGTCTTTTTTATCGACGAAAACTATGGTTGGGTTTGTGGAGGCCAGGAAATATTACATACTACTGATGGTGGTCTGGGATTTTATAGCTGGGAGTCTCAGAATATTAATTTATCTCCGCAACAATATTTGTACTTAGTATTTTTCATTGACTCACTGAATGGTTGGGCTTATAGCAAAGGAGGTGAAATCTCCTTGGATTATGAACTTTTCAAAACAACTGATGGTGGTAATAACTGGGAATCGCAGTTGCAAGGCCATTTTTTGCAGCTAAATGATATGTGTTTTCTAAATGAGTCTATAGGTTACGGTGCAGGATGGTCTGAGTTTAACTATACGATTGATGGAGGAGATACATGGAATATTGTGGTAATAAATATGGTTGCCATGTCATTAGATGTCATTGATGAAAACAATATCTGGATTGCTGGTTATGATGATAGTGAAAAAGGGATTATTAAATCATCCGTCGATGGTGGACTTACCTGGAATAAAAAGTTGGGGGATACCATTCAACCTTTGAAGGATATCATTTTTATAGATTCAAATATTGGATGGGCGGTTGGAGATAGTGGCACAATTTTGCATACCTCAGATGGAGGTAATAACTGGGAATTTCAGGAAAGCGGGACTAGTGCAGATCTTAACAGTGTTTACTTTGTGGATGAAAATTATGGCTGGATTTGTGGAGACAGTTCAATCATTCTACACACAGATAATGGTGGTATTGTTGGAACAGATCAGTCAGTTCAAAGTCCAGGCCTTCAGGTTCAGGTTTACCCGAATCCTTTTTCCGATAATATTAACGTCGAATTTGAGTTAAACAAACCTTCAAATGTGTCAATCCAAATCCTGAATAATATGGGCACTATCGTCTGGAAGAACAATCTGGGCATCCAATCTTGCGGAAAGAACACTCAACATCCGGATATCCGGCATCTGGCATCCGGGGTCTACTTCTGTAAGCTTCAAGCAGGAGATCAGGTTGCAGTGGAGCGGTTGGTTAAACTGTAGCACAGGGCGCAGGGCTCAGGGCACTGAGCGTAAGACTCATCTAATCCCTATTCGCTAATCCCTAATCCCTAATCACTAATCACTAATCACTAATCACTAATCGCTATTCGCTAATCCCTTGCCTGCAATCCTTAGAATACTTTTTTAACTTGACGCGGTTAACTAAAAGAATTATCTTCGTGGAAAACAACTGGATGATCAAAGTCTTACTTGTTGCTGATGAAGCTCGTATCTCTGAGACGGTTGCCCGCGTGGTGGAGACCTGCTGTCCGCAAGTGACCCTGGTTGCCCGGATTGAAGGGGTTACTGCAGGTGTGGGTTCGATCAACGAACATGAGCCCGACCTGGTCCTGGTTGATACCCGTTTGAAAGATGGCAGCGGATTCGATTTGGTCAGGCATTTTGACAAACCGTTCTTTAAGATTATCTTTTTCTCCTCCTCCATCGATTATGCGGTCAAAGCCATCAAATTCAATGCTGTAGATTACCTCCTCAAACCCATTGATGACGAAGAACTGACCCTGGCGATCAACAAAGCGGCCGACCTGATCCGGTTTGAAGAGAACCTCCAGCAGAAGGCTCTGGGTGAAAGCATCAAAGATTTACAGCAGACACAGCGGCTTGTACTGAAAACCAGTGACCAGGTGCATTTGATCAACATCGCCGACATTATCCGGATCGAAGCTGACAGCAACTACTCCACATTTTTTCTGCAGGATGGCCGCAGGATCGTGGTCACCAAATCCATCAAAGAGTATGAGGAAACCCTCCTGGAATATGGCTTCCACCGGATCCACAAATCTCACATCTTCAACATCAACAAGATGAGTCACCTCGACAAAGCTGATGGTGGTTACGTTGTAATGGTTGATGGTTCCAAAGTTCCTGTCGCCTCCCGGAAAAGAGAGATGTTGTTGGAATTATTTGAAGAGATCAAATGATAAGTGATTAACCCCTCCCCAACCCTCCTCTTCAGGGGAGGGAGCAAGTCCCCTTTAGGGGATTTAGGGGTTCATCTCCTCCTTCTTCAGCAAAATCCCGTCGTCGTAATACTCCTTCAACGTAACACTGCCTTTGTCATCGTAGTATACCCAGGTACTGTCCTGGCGACCATTGAGATAGAAGCCCGATACCAGTAATTTTCCGTTGAGGAAAAAAGTTAAGAGAGGACCCTCTTTTTCGCCATCTTTATAAGAGCCTGTGAGTTTCGGGGCACCGTCGTCATAAAACTGTTCCCATTCTCCCTCTTTCACACCGTCAACCCATGGGATGATCTCTGCCACGCCATTTCCGGGGTAGAAGATCTTTTCGGTACCGTGCTTCTTTCCGTTCACATAAAACTCTTCAGAAACAAGGGATCCGTCGTATTCGCTGAAGAACTGCCAGAGAGAGTCTCGTTGCTGGTTGAGATAGTTTCCCTTTGCCATCAGTTTTCCGTTGGCAAACCAGGATGTTGTACGGGCAACCTTCCCATCTTCAGAAATCAGCGAAATGGTTCTAACCTTGATGTTCTGATAGTAATAAGTGAATTTCCCATAGGGTACATCATCCCTGAATTGCCCTTCATACACCCGTAAATTGTCTTTATCCATTTTCCGCCAGAAGCCCTGTTTCCTTCCCTGGGCATCTACCTGGTTAATAGTATCCTGTGAAAAGGCGAACATGTTCCCTATGACACAAACTGAAACAAGAATGGCCTTTAACATGATCATGAATCGTTATCTTTGCAAAGTAAACGAAATTCGCATCAATGTACAACTTCCCGTCACGACTCCTCGAAAATGCTGTAAATGAGCTGGCAAAGCTACCTGGGATTGGGCGAAAGACAGCCCTTCGGATGGCTTTATACCTGCTCCGCATATCACCCGAAGAGGTGGAAGCGTTCGGTACTGCCGTGATCAGAATGCGGAAGGAGGTTGTTTTCTGCTCCAGATGCCGGAACATTTCCGACAAAGAGCTTTGCGACATCTGTGCCAGTCCGAAAAGGGATGCCTCCATTGTTTGCGTAGTGGAAGATATCCGGGATGTGATGGCCATTGAGAATACAGCTCAATATACCGGTGTTTATCATGTTCTGGGTGGAATCATCTCCCCGATAGAGGGTATCGGCCCCCAGGATCTAAACATCGGGTCGCTGGTCGAACGGGCGGCATCCGGCGAATTGAACGAAGTCATCCTGGCACTCCCGACAACAATCGAAGGGGATACAACCAATTTTTACCTCTTCAAAAAACTGAACCAATTCCAAATCCCGATCTCCATGATCGCACGCGGAATCTCTATCGGCGACGAACTGGAACATACGGATGAGGTGACACTGGGGAGGTCAATCCTGAACCGAACTCCATATCAGGTAGCGAGGTAGCGAAATAGTGAAATATCTCCGATTTCCAAATTTCCTAATTTCCTAATTTCCCAATTTCTTACTGTCCTCTTCACCCCAAAACAGCTTCAACTGATTCACCTTCTCACTGTTCACATTAACTTCCATGTCGAAATAGTTTTCCAAAAGTGGACGGATCGCCTTTTTGATCAGTTTGGTTGGGGTGGTGCGTCTTGATTTTGCATAACGCTCGAGTGAACGTTTCTGGCGAGCAGTCAGTGTAATAGTAAGACTCTTATACCGGATGGGCTTTCGTTTCTTTTTTGCTTTTGGTCGTGGCATACTCTTTATTCCCCGTTGATGATCTCTTTAAAATCGTTGAGTATTTTCCGGGCAAGGTGATCAGCCTTTTCAGGCATATCGCTTTCAGCATAAATCCGGATGATCGGTTCGGTATTAGACTTTCGCAGATGGACCCACGATTTGTCGAAATGGATCTTTACACCATCGATCCGGCTGATATCATGATCTTTATACTGTTCAACGATTTTATTCAAAATATCATCCAACGCGATCTCCGGCCTGAATTCAATCTTATTCTTAGAAATATAATAACTGGGATACTCAGCCCTAAGGGTTGAACATGTTTTCCCCGACTTGGCAAGGTATGTAAGGAACAAAGCAATGCCAACCAGTGCATCCCGACCATAATGCAGGTCGGGGTATATGACACCTCCATTACCCTCTCCACCTATTACAGCATTTTTCTTCTTCATCATCTCCACAACATTTACTTCCCCTACAGCCGAAGCAAAGTACTTCCCACCTGCCTTTTCGGTAATATCTTTCAAAGCCTGGGAAGAAGAGAGGTTTGAGACAGTGTTCCCAACCTTATGCTGAAGAACAAAATCGGCGACAGCCACCAGAGTATATTCTTCGCCAAAAGGTTCGCCAAGTTCATTGATGATAGCCAAACGGTCCACATCCGGATCTACAACGAACCCCACATCGGCTTTATGCCTGACGACCTCTTCACAGATGGCAGCCAGGTGCTCGGGAAGAGGTTCGGGGTTATGCGGGAACAAGCCCGTAGGTTCGCAATATAACCGATGAACCATACTTACACCCAGCACTTCCAGGAGCAGTGGGATCGCAATCCCGCCGGTTGAGTTTACTGCATCAACAACCACACTGAAGTGTGCATTTTTTATGGCCTCGCGATCGACCAGCGGAATATCCAGAATATGATCGATATGACTCAGCAGATACCTGTCACTGGCACTATAAACTCCCAACTTATCCACCTCTACATAGGAACAGTTTCCCAGTTCAACAATCTTCATCAATTCCTCTCCGTCCCCTGCCGATAGAAATTCTCCTTTGTTGTTCAATAATTTCAAGGCATTCCATTGCTTGGGATTATGGCTGGCTGTCATAATAATTCCTCCGTCGGAGGCACTGTCTGTGACGGCCATCTCAACGGTTGGAGTTGTGGTGAGACCAATGTCAAGAACATCAATCCCCATCCCCATAAGTGTTCCGCATACCAGGTTGCTGACCATGACGCCGGAAATCCTTGCATCCCTGCCAACAACAACTTTCAACTTCTTATCAGTCGCGTCACTTGTTATAAAACAGGCGTATGCTGTAATATACCTGACAATATCAAGAGGGGTCAACCCTTCATCTGGCTTTCCTCCGATGGTTCCTCGTATACCGGATATGGATTTTATCAGTGTCATAACTATGGAAATTATAGAACAAATGTAAAGGATTTCTTACGTTATGATTTTGGATGTTGAAAACTAGTGAAATCTTGCATAGATTCGATAATGGCACAGTGATGCCGGAATTTATTAATTTTGCAGCGGAAAGTATGTTATGGAGAACCCTTTTGATCCTTTTTCAGATCCTGAGATCGCAGCGTTGGTTCACCGGTATGAAGAGCTAACTGGCGGCGGGCAACATGGATTCTTTGACCTCGATGAGTTTGAGGACATCCTTGACTATTACCTGTTTCACAATAAAAATTCCCGATTCCAGAAAACACTTGAGAGCGCGTTAAAACAGCATCCGGGAAATTTATCCCTCCTATTGAAGCAGGTGCAATTCCTTATAAATACCAACAAGGATAAGCAGGCATTAAAGCTTCTGGAAGAGACAGACCATGACCAAACGCCTGACCATGAGATACATCTTCTTCGAGGCGCCCTATTTAGCCAGCTCAACAAATATGAACGTGCTATTGAAGAATATACCGTTGGGATTCACGACACCGACGATCTGGATGAGATCTATGCCAGTATTGCCTATGAGTATGAGAACCTCGGTAAGTTTGATCATGCTATTGACTTCCTGATCAAAGCGCTGAATCATAATCCCGAAAATGAACCTGTTCTGTTTGAACTATCCTTTTGCTGTGAAATCAACCAGCAAACTGAAAGGATTGTAAGCTACCTTCAGCAGTTCCTCGACCATCATCCATACAATAAAGCAGCCTGGTTCAATCTTGGCATTGCTTACAGCAACCTTGAATTGTTCGAAAAGGCAATCGATGCCTATGAATTCACATTGGCCATTGATGAATCCTTTGCTTCAGCCTATTTCAACAAAGCCAATTGTTATGCTAACATCAATGAGTATGACAAGGCGATTGAAACCTACATGGAGACCTTCCTTTTTGAAGATCCTGAGCCTCTGACACATTACTACATCGCTGAATGCTATGAGAAGCAGCACAAATTTGAAGTGGCGATTGAACAATATAAGATAGCGATTAAAATGGATCCCGAATTTGCGGATGCATGGCTTGCAGTTGGCATGTGCTTTGATGAGCTTGAAAAGCCCAATATGGCTTATGCCTATGTTAAAAAAGCGGTGCGGCTCTCTCCTACTATGCCCGAATACTGGTTTATCCTGGGTGACCTGCAGATTAAATTGCAGCGGTATTCCGAAGGAATTTCGTCCTATCAGAAAGTGATCGATATGGATCCAACAGATCCGGAAGTATGGCTGGCTCTGGCCAATGCATATGTTGAACAAATGGATTATCAGCAAGCTTGCCAAACCTTGGCTGAGGGAATAAAACACCATGAGAGTTATTCTGATTTCTATTACAGCATGGCCTATTTCCTCCTTCTCCAGGGGAAATCCCAACAAGCCCACGAGTATCTCTTCAAAGCCATGGATATTGATCCTGAGGGGTATAAGCGGTTGTTTGTATCCTTCCCTGATGCCGAAAAACACCCTGCAGTTATTGACATCATCACCTCCTACCGTAAATAGCGACCTCACTGCTTGATGAAAAATATCTATGGATTGATTGGTTTTCCGCTCGACCATTCGTGGTCACCCGCCTACTTTCAGAAGAGATTTCGGGAGCAGGGATTGAAAAACCACGATTATCAGCTATTTCCTCTTGAAAACCTCGATCGCTTGCTTCCCTTGCTTGAATACACGCCAAGTCTGCAAGGACTGAATGTAACAATCCCTTACAAGGAATCTATCCTGTCATTCATCGATATCCTTGATCCCAGTGCACAAGAGATAGGAGCTGTGAATACGATCCGCATACATGGATCAGGCAATATGCGCAAACTGATTGGTTACAATACCGATGCCAGGGGATTTGCCTCCTCGGCCGATTTTTCAGACCATCGGGCCGCTCTGATCCTCGGAACAGGGGGAGCTTCCAGAGCAGTGAAGCATGCCCTCAGGGAGATAGGCATTACATGCACACTCGTTTCCCGGGGAGGAGCGCAAAAAAACACACTATCCTATGACGACCTCTGTGAGGATATCCTGGATCATCATACCCTTATCATAAACGCTACACCTCTTGGCATGTACCCAAATGTCCAAAGCTCTCCTGGAATTCCCTACCACCTGATCTCCTCCAAACACTTCCTCTACGATCTTGTTTACAATCCGGAAATCACTCAATTCATGAAACACGGAATAGCACAGGGAGCCAGGGTTCAGTCGGGACTGAGCATGCTGCATCAACAGGCAGAACAAGCGCTGAAGTTGTTTCTGGAACCTAATTTCCTAATTTCCTAATTTCCAACGTCTCACGTCTTACTTCCTTCCTCTTTCTTCGGCTCTTCCGACCGAACCACTTCCACAGTAAATTTAGCTGCCATCACAGCAATACCTCCTACCGCGGCAAGAATCGGCGCCACCAACGCACCAATAATACCAACCGTTACCGGAATCTCTAAAAAGGTTTTACCATCCTCATCCTTAATGATGATCCGACGTACATTTCCTTCATGAATGAGCTCCTTGATCTTGTTGATCAAGTCTGTACCGCTTACTTTAAACTCTTCATCCAGGTTTTCGTTTGCCATAATTCAAGTTTTGGTTTATAAAAAAAAGTATTTCACAATCTGTAATTTCTGTTTATAAGGTGGGTAACGCAGCGGAATATCTATCCAGTTGGCCTTTTTCAGCACGGATTTCCGGTGTGAAAAGGTGTCGAAACTGAATTTTCCATGATAGCTTCCCATGCCGCTGCTGCCAACTCCTCCGAAAGGCATGGATTCAGAGGCAAAATGGACAATCACATCGTTGATGGATGCTCCTCCTGAAGAGCTTCTGGCAAGAACCATCTGCTGTTTTTGTTTATCCCTTGAAAAATAGTACAAAGCGAGTGGTTTTTCATGGGCATTGACAAATCCGAGGACTTCCGAAAGGGCTTCAAACTCCATGACAGGCAATATCGGACCAAAGATCTCCTCCTTCATGATCGGATCTTCAGGACGAATATCAACAAGAATTGTTGGTGAGATATAACGTTCGGAAAAATTCATATCACCCCCATAATAGGTATTCATTCCCTTCAGAAAATCAGCCAGCCTCTCAGCCTTTTGTGCAGTTACAATACGCACATAATCAATACTTTTCTTTGAATCAGTCCCGTAATATTTTTGGATATTTTTTTTCAGTAACTCCAAAAATTCCTGCTTGACCTTCTTATGGACAAAGAGGTAATCGGGTGCAATGCAGGTTTGTCCGGCATTGACAAGTTTTCCCCAGGCAATCCGCGCCGCTGCCCGTTTCAGGTTTGCATCTTCGTCAACAATACAGGGATTTTTCCCTCCAAGTTCAAGCGTAACAGGTGTCAGGTAACGGGATGCTGCCTCCATTACAATTTGTCCTACCGCCTTGCTGCCGGTAAAAAAGATATAATCCCACTTTTCATTGAGTAAGTTCTGGCTCATCTCTACCCCACCTTCGTAAACTGAGATATACGAAGCCGGAAAAAACTCTGCCAGCATCTTTGCAATTACTTCGGATGTGTGTGGGGTTAGTTCCGAAGGTTTTAAACTGGCACAGTTTCCTGCTGAAACCACTCCGATAAGTGGCCCCATTAAAAGTAAAAACGGATAGTTCCAGGGTGCAATAATCAATACAAGCCCATAGGGTTCTTTAATAATTCTGCTGGTTGACCAAAAGTGAATCAACTGATTTGTTGAAACCCGCTCGGGCCTTGACCATCGCTTCAGTTTTCTGATATGCAGTGAAAGTTCTTTCAACACCATGCCAACCTCAGTCACATAAGCCTCGAACTGTGATTTATGCAGATCCTCCCAAAGTGCTTGATAAATCTTCTCTTTATAAGCCATGATAGCCCTTTGGAGGGTTTTTAGCTGGTCAATCCTGAAATTGATATCACGTGTTTGAAATGAATAGAAAAAATCCCTTTGGCTTTGCCTGTTTCGATGGATATCCTGAGTCATAGCGAGTGAAAATAAGAGTAAAGATATAAGATTAAAATTTATTTGCTGTTCTGAAAGAAAAATATTACTTTTGCAGCCCATTTTAAACAACAATCTCACAATGAATTTTGCTCCTGAAGTTAAGAAAACAACGTTTAAAGAGTACGGAAAATCAGAATTTGACACAGGCTCAACCGAAGCGCAAGTTGCACTCTTCACCATGAAGATCCAGCACCTCACCGAGCACTTGAAAAGAAATAAAAAGGATCTTGTTACTGAAAGATCATTGGTTCTGATGGTAGGAAAGCGCCGCTCCCTGCTTGATTATCTGAAGAATAAAGATATCGAGCGATACCGCATAATCATTAAAAAACTAAAACTAAGAAAATAATTTATTATTCCGACTTAAGTGAAAGAGGCAATTCCCGGATTGCCTTTTTTAGCATCTGTCGGTTACAAATCGAGAATAAATAGAGATATAAAAATTATGAATGCAATTACAAAAAAAATCCAATTTCCTGATGGTCGAGAAATCACTCTGGAAACTGGACGCCTTGCCCGTCAGGCTGACGGAGCCGTTGTAGTAAAAATGGGCGACACGATGTTGCTTGCCACCGTTGTTGCCAGAACTGAAGCAGGTGAGAACGTAGACTACATGCCACTGAGTGTTGATTACCGCGAAAAATACGCCTCTACAGGACGGTTCCCTGGTGGTTTCTTCAAGCGGGAAGCCCGCCCCTCCGATAGTGAAGTACTGACCTCCAGGTTAGTTGACAGGGCATTACGCCCTCTGTTTCCGGATGATTACCATGCCGAAGTACAGGTTATGATCACGCTGATATCAGCTGACAAAAATATTTTACCCGACGCTCTTGCCTGTCTGGCCGCGTCAGCAGCTATCGCCATCAGCGACATTCCGTTTAACGGTCCTATCTCTGAAGTGAAGGTTGGAAGGGTAAACGGCGAATTGATCGCCAATCCCGGCGCCGATGTGCTACTTGATTCTGACTTCGATATAATGGTAGCTGCCTCCATTGATAACATCATGATGGTTGAAGGTGAGATGAAAGAGATCAGTGAGAAAGATATGATTGAAGCAATCAAGTTCGCTCATGAGATCATTAAGATTCAATGCCAGGCTCAGATTGAATTCGCTGAGATGGTTGAGAGTTCCAAAACCAAACGTGAGTACTGCCACGAAACAAACGACCTGGATTTCAAACAGGCCATGCACGGTGCTACTTACAAAAAAATCTATGATATGGCAGTCAAAGGGATTGCCAATAAAAAGGAGAGAAAAACGATCCTTGATACCATTATAACAGATTTCGTCGCAACACTGAGTGATGAGGAGAAGGAAGCAAAGAAAATGATGATCTCCAGGTATTATCACGATATTGAACGTGAAGCTATCAGGAATGCAACTCTCGACTCGAGAATCAGGATTGACGGGCGAAAGCTGGACGAAATTCGTCCGATCTGGACTGAAGTCGACTACCTCCCCGCCGCTCATGGATCGGCTATTTTCACCCGGGGAGAGACCCAGTCGCTGACAACAGTGACATTGGGGACCAAACTGGATGAGCAAATCATCGACGGAGCTATGATCGAAGGACGTTCGAAATTCATGTTGCACTATAATTTCCCTCCATTTTCAACGGGCGAGGTGAAAATGCTCCGTGGGACAAGCCGCCGCGAAGTGGGTCATGGTAACCTGGCTCTGCGTGCACTAAAATTTATCCTTCCAAACCCAGAGGATAACCACTACACTACACGGATCGTATCCGACATCCTCGAATCCAACGGATCCTCCTCAATGGCAACAGTATGCGCCGGGACCATGGCACTAATGGATGCAGGTGTGAAGATCAAGAAACCGGTGTCAGGTATTGCAATGGGGCTGATTTCCGACAGCAAAACAAACCGTTATGCCGTTTTATCCGATATCCTGGGAGATGAAGATCACCTTGGGGATATGGACTTCAAGGTTTGTGGCACACGCGATGGTATCACCGCATGTCAGATGGACATCAAAGTAGACGGCATGCCTTACGAAATCCTGGAACAGGCACTCGAACAAGCTAAAGCTGGAAGACTGCACATCATGGGTGAAATGATGAAGACGATCACCGAACCAAGAGCAGACTTCAAGCCGTTTGTACCAAGAATTACCCAGATTAAGATTCCGAAAGAATTTATTGGCGCTGTTATCGGACCAGGTGGCAAGGTAATCCAGGAGATGCAGCGTGAGACTGGTACTACGATTGTAATTGAAGAGGTTGGAGAATTTGGAGTAATCGACATTGTTGCCAGCAATGTTGAGGCCAAGGATGCAGTTGTTGAGAGGATTAAACGGATCTGTGCCGTTCCTGAAGTTGGTGAGATTTATAAAGGTAAGGTGAAGAATATCACCACGTTTGGCGCATTTATTGAGATTCTTCCAGGACAGGACGGGTTATTGCATATCTCTGAAATTGAATGGAAACGCCTTGAGAAGGTAGAAGATGCCTTAAAAGTTGGTGAAGAAGTGGAAGTCAAATTGATTGACGTTGATCCCAAAACAGGTAAACTCAAACTCTCAAGAAAGGTACTTCTTGAGAAGCCGCAGGATTATCAGGACAAAAGACCAAAATAAATCTGTAGGTCGTTGAAACCCGATGCCCCAGTTTCACGTAAACATGGACACTGTTAACTTCATCAAAGTACTGAAATAAAAGAGATCTGGATGAGACAACTAAAAATCATTAAACAGGTTACTAACCGTGAGACTGCATCTCTGGATAAATATCTGCAGGAGATTGGCAAAGTTGAGCTGATCACTGCAGACGAGGAGGTTACCCTGGCACAACGCATCAAGCAGGGGGATCACACAGCACTGGAAAAACTCACAAAAGCTAACCTTCGTTTCGTGGTTTCTGTTTCCAAACAATATCAAAATCAGGGACTTAGTCTGCCAGACCTCATCAATGAAGGGAACCTGGGGCTCATAAAGGCAGCTCAACGGTTTGATGAGACCAGAGGATTCAAATTTATCTCCTACGCTGTATGGTGGATCCGCCAATCAATCCTTCAGGCATTGGCTGAACAATCACGAATCGTTCGCCTGCCATTGAACAAAATCGGTTCCATTAATAAAATCAACAAGGCATATGCCCAGCTTGAGCAACTCTATGAACGGGAACCAAATATTGAAGAGATTGCTAAACTCCTTGAAATTTCAGAGAATGAGGTTAAGGAGTCAATGAAAAATGCAGGTCGACATGTCTCCATGGACGCTCCGTTGGTTCAGGATGAAGACAACACCATGTATGATGTCCTGAGAGGCGAAGAAAATTCAACTCCGGAGAACGGACTATTGTACGAATCACTGAAACGGGAGATTGAACGGGCTGTTTCCACTCTAACACAGCGTGAAGCCGACGTGATCAGACTCTATTTTGGTTTGAATGGCAGCCACCCTATGACGCTTGAAGAGATCGGCGAAAAATTTGACCTGACCAGAGAACGTGTTCGCCAGATCAAAGAAAAGGCTATCCGCCGGCTAAAACATACCAGCAGGAGTAAGATTCTGAAGACATACCTGGGGTAAAGGGACGTGAGAAATTAGGAAAATAGGAAATTAGGAAAATAAGTTAATAAGTCAGGAGGTCAGGTTGTCAGGAGGGAAGAAAAATAGACAACCCGAAACCCGAAACCCGAAACCCGAAACAATCGTAAATCGAAATGGCCCATCTACTTGCTCCTTCCCTGTTATCCGCCGACTTTCTCAAACTTGAGGAAGAGATTGACATGGTTAACCGGAGTGAAGCAGACTGGCTGCATCTGGATATCATGGATGGTGTTTTCGTCCCCAATATTTCATTTGGGTTCCCTGTCCTGAAAAGGGTTAAACAGGTAACTGAGAAACCGATGGATGTCCATTTGATGATCGTTGACCCCGACAGGTACATTGAAGAATTCAAAGAAGCGGGTGCTTCCATCATTACAGTTCATTACGAAGCCTGTACTAACCTGCACCGTACGATCCAGGCAATCAAGCAAACCGGTGCCAAAGCCGGAGTTTCGCTTAACCCCCATACACCTGTGATGTTGCTTAAGGAGATCATCAACGAAGTTGATCTTGTCCTGTTAATGTCAGTTAACCCGGGGTTCGGTGGACAACAATTCATTGAACAAACCTATCGCAAATGCCGGGAATTGAAAACGATGATCCTGGATCACGGTTCCGATGCACTGATAGAAGTGGATGGCGGGGTCACACTTCAGAATGCCCGCTCGTTGGTGGATGCTGGTGTTGATTCACTTGTCGCAGGCTATACTGTCTTCGGCTCTTCCAACCCCACTGAAACGATTCATCTGCTGAAGCACTGCTGAGAAACAGTTGGCAGTTGGCAGTCAGCAGTTGGCAATACTCTTTCCTTTTCCCTAATCACCTATCCCTGTTCGCTAATCGCTAATCCTTAACGACAATTTTTGTACTTTTACGAGAAAATTACAAGGATGGATTTTGAGGCTGCCAAGGCTTACATACTGCACCGCCTTGAACATGAATTAGATACGCGGCTCGTCTACCACTCGTACATCCATACAATTGATGTATTCCAGGCTACATCTGAGCTCTCTGCCCTTGAAAATCTTGGAGAAAAGGATCTTCGGCTTGTTGAAACCGCTGCGCTTTATCATGATGCCGGGATGTTGATTACCTATGAAAATCACGAAGAGAATTCTATGATGATGGCCGCAGATATCCTTAAAAGGTTCAACTATACATCGAACCAGATTGGAGTTGTCTGCGACTTGATTCGCTGTACACGATTACCACAGGTAGCCTCCACAACACTTGGAAATATACTATGTGATGCCGACCTTGATTACCTAGGCAGAGATGATTTCTTTGTAAATTCTTTCCGACTTAAACTGGAATGGCAATTATATGGGATTAAAACCCTCTCCCTCTCCGATTGGTTCTTACTCCAAGAGGAATTCCTGCTACAGCACAACTACCTGTCAGAGTCTGCCAGGAAAGTAAGAAATGAAGGAAAACAGAAAAACCTTAATTCCATTTTGATGCTCATAAACAACCATTTAACCAAATAAATTAGACTCAGAATATGGAAGCAAAAACCCCAACAAAATTCAACAACATTGTGTTGATCCCAACTGATTTTTCTGAGGTGTGTGACAACGCAGTAAACCATGGCGTTGAACTCGCCCGCTCTCTGAAATATAAGGTTACGATTCTTCATGTCATCAACAGGGAGACGAAATCAAAACTCAAGAAGGAAGACCTTAACATTTCTTACATTGAGAAAAAGCTGGAAGACTACAAAAAGCAGCATGAACCTGTCTCAGGTGTACAAATTGATACAATGCATGTTGAGGGCAGTATCTTTTCTGTCATCAATGAGGTTGCCGTCGATATCAAAGCAAACCTCATGGTTTTGGGTACGCACGGGAAGAAAGGGTTGCAGCACCTCTTTGGCAGTTTTGCACTTAAAGTGGTTCTGGAATCCCCCGTCCCTGTTGTTGTTGTTCAGAAAAAGAGTTTCGGGGAGGGCTACAAAGAGATTATCTTCCCGGTTAGCAACGACGTGGAACCAAGGCAAAAGGTTCAGTGGGCAAAACTGATGGCCAAATTATTCAACGCCAAGGTGAATATCTTCCAGAGTTTGGAAAAGGATCCGGTGATGAACAACCGCCTGGATATCATAACCAAACAAATCACAGATATTTTTGATGAATCTGAATTGAACTATTCTGTGAAAATTGCAGAAATAACAACAGATTATGCTGATCAGGTTCTCTCCTATGCAGTCACAAACGATGCGAAGATGATCATGATCATGACCCGGCCTAATGTCGATATTCCAGGCTTCAGCCTTGCTGGATGGGATGAACGACTGATGTTCAACGATGCCCAGATTCCGGTCATGTGCATCAATCCGGTTGATATAGGAGCCTATTACTGGGAGTGGGTAACCCCATTCTAAAGATGGACAAGGCGGAGACAAAAGAGCAAATCCGGCAATTGACAGAAAATATCAATCGCCATAATCGTGCCTATTATTCATTGTCCAAGCCAGAGATCAGTGATCTGGATTTTGATCTCCTTCTTAAAAAGCTGGAATCCCTTGAACAAGCCTATCCTGATTTGGTGTCACCCAACTCTCCTACGCAACGTGTAGGTGGGGAAATTACCAGGGAATTCAGTCAGGTGGTGCACCGCAATCCAATGCTTTCTCTCAGTAACACCTATTCTATTGAAGAGGTTGAAGAATGGGAAGAGCGAATTCATAAACTGATCGGCGAAGAGGCAGAGTATGTTTGCGAGATGAAATTCGATGGCGTCGCTATCGGGCTTACATATCAGGATGGGAGACTCTTCCAGGCTGTTACACGAGGAGACGGCACACAGGGAGACGATGTAACTGTCAATGTAAGAACAATCCATAGTATCCCACTGTATCTTAAGGGTACTGGATTCCCTGATATTTTTGAGATTAGGGGAGAGATATTCATGCCGCATTCGAGTTTCAATCGAGCAAACAACATGCGATTAGAAGAGGGAGAAGAGCCGTTTGCCAATCCCCGGAATGCAGCTTCAGGCAGTTTGAAGATGCAAGATTCAAAAGAGGTTGCAAAACGACGTCTCGATTGCTTTCTTTATTACCTGCCAGGGGTGGATTTCCCATTCGCAACACATTATGAAAGTCTGCAAGCTGCCCGTAAATGGGGTTTCCAGGTATCTGACTATGTTGTTAGGTGTGCTACTATTCAAGATATCTTTGATTTTATTCAAGAAATTGACCAGTTAAGGAAAACCCTTCCTTTCGACATCGATGGTGTAGTTATTAAGGTGAATGACATCAGACAACAGGAGATGCTTGGCAACACGGCAAAATCACCCCGGTGGGCGATTGCATATAAATTTAAAGCCGAACAGGCAGAGACTCCCCTTGTTTCTGTCGATTTTCAGGTGGGGCGTACTGGCGCGGTCACACCAGTTGCCAACCTGATCCCAGTACAATTGGCTGGAACTGTGGTAAAACGGGCATCTCTCCACAATGCCGATATCATCTCGGCATTGGATGTGAGAATAGGTGACACGGTATATGTGGAAAAAGGTGGAGAGATCATTCCTAAGATTATCGGAGTTAATCTAGATCTCCGACCTCCTGATTCAGTTCCAATAACATTCCCTCATAGTTGTCCGCAATGCAATACGGCTCTCGTTCGTGCCGAAGGTGAATCGGCTTGGTATTGTCCTAACAGATCGGGGTGTCCGCCACAGATCAAGGGACGACTTGAGCACTTTATCAGCCGCAAAGCGATGAATATAGATACACTTGGGGAAGGTAAGATCGAAATATTGTATGATAATGGATTGGTGCTGGATGTTGCAGATCTATATGACCTGAAGCAAGATGATCTGCTGGGATTGGAGAAAATTTATGTCAATACGGCATCAGGGAAAGAGAGAAAAGTGAGCTTCAAGGAGAAAAGTGTTGCAAATATCCTCAATGGGATCAATCTCTCACGTTCCATCAGCTTCGATCATGTGTTATTTGCGCTGGGGATCCGTTTTGTTGGAGAAACGGTGGCACGAAAACTGGCTCTTCACTTCCATTCCATTGAAGCACTGATGAATGCCAGCTTTGAGGAGTTGACTGATGTAGAGGAGGTGGGCGAGAAAATTGCCGAAAGTGTCAAGGAGTTCTTCGGGCAGCCGGAGAACCTGGAACTGATTGCCAGACTGAACAAAGCCGGACTAAATTTCTCAATAGATCCCGGAACTCAACGATTGCAAGGGTCTGAATTGGAAGGTAAATCGGTTGTCATCAGCGGTGTATTCAGCCGCTATTCAAGAGAGGAGCTGAAGAAGATGGTTGAAGCGCACAGCGGAAAAAATACCGGATCCATCTCGGCCAGGACATCCTTTGTGCTGGCAGGTGAAAATATAGGACCTGAAAAAAATAAAAAAGCGGAATCGCTTGGGATTCCGCTCATTTCCGAAGAAGAATTCTTACGGATGATAGATCAGGAGTAATGGTTATTTTGCCTGTTTGACACTGCAAGCGCCCGAAGTGTGCGCATTGACGCTTGCATCACCTTTGTAACGCACGTCACAGGCTCCTGAAGCAGATATCTTTAACACACCCGAAGCGTTTACATTGGCTTCACAAGCTCCGCTGGCAAAGAGAGAAAAGTCCTTTACATTCAATTCGAATGCATCCAACTCGGAAGCCCCTGAAGCCTCAATGTTAACTTCCTGCACTTGTCCGGCGAGCTTGATTTCACTTGCTCCGCTGACATCCATACTGAGTTTCTGGTAGTTCAGATTCAGGTCAGCTTCAACAGCCCCACTGATTTCAATCTCCAGATTCGCTCCTTTAACTTCAGTTTGTGTTGTAATCTCAACAGCCCCGCTAAGCGACAATGCATTCAGATCTGCAACGGTAATGTAGACGTTGAGGGTGTGCACGTTGTTCCAATGGTGTGGTGGGGACTTCTTCATTCCAATTTTCAGGATTCCACCGCTTACCTCAGTTACGATATATGGGAGGATATCGCTATCGGCCTCAACAACAACACCAGGAGTGCCGGTTTGTTTGATGAAGACTTCGAAAGCGCCGCCAACTTTAATTCCGGTAAAGGAGCCAACATCGCGGGTCTCTTTTTGAACACTCTCATTTTTATAGGTGTTGGATAGTGGCATGGCAACGGCAGCCGACATTCCTGAAAGCAGGAAGATTACAAGGATTGTTTTGAATTGATTCATTGTTTTCATGGTGTTAATTTTTATGGTTTCAGATTAATACTGCCAAATTCATTCCTGATTTTGACATTTGCTGTTGGATTCTCACCAACAGTTCCTTTATAGATTTCTTCCTGTCCTGATACATTTGACAAGGAGAATGAAGCATTCGTCTTTGAGAATTTAATGGACCCGAATTGTGACTTGGCATCAAGGGTGTACCCAAGGGTCTCAGGAATTCCAATCCCTACGCTCCCATGCTGGTTTTCAACTACCAGTGATTTAAACTCAGGTGACACAGTTTTAACATTGAAACTCCCAAATTCGGCATCAAGGACAATTTTCTGTTTTACCGATCCGACAGTAAAACTCGAGAGTTTGGTTTCAATCGTCAGCACGGATGTCTGCTGCAGGTCAATTTTTCCTCCTTCAACGGTGCCTTCCATGACGATTACCTCATCGGCATCAATATCCGAATATTTAGAATTGATTCTCAGGCTGCCTGCATAATCCAGTCTCATTTTAGAGAATTCCAGCGATACAACAGCACCTTTCATGGACTTAACGGTTGCACTGCCAAACGAGATTTTCAGCAGGTTATCGCCATGGTTGAGTTTCCCGATAGAAGCTTTACCGTAGGCAACACGTATCGCGCTTTTGGCGAACAGCTCGCTGATCATAACGTCCCCAAACTCATTAGAAAGGTCGAGCACTACGGAAGCCGGCATCATCACGTTATAATCAATGCTGAAATGGCCCTTGGAGTTCATGTTTTTCGCCAGCTTCGTCGTTACCTCAACCTCTGATTCCGAACCCAGTGAATAAATGTCGACCTTGGAAAAGAACTTTTCAGCTGTCTCTTCCGACTTGGTTTCGACAGACAACGTGACTTCCACCGAAATTTCATTTTTTCCCCAGATAGTACAGGTAATGTCACCAAACCTGTTATCCAGTCTCAACGTTGCATCGGGCTGAACAGTAAACTCTTTTTTAATGACTTTCTGGATGCCATCTTTCTGTGCTGCCTGCGCAACATAAGAAGCTACCTGAAATGCGACAAGCAGGATCAGGCTATATCTAAATTGTTTCATCGTTTTCATTATTCGTTGCATTTTTTCATTTTCTCCTGAAAGATCACATCACTCAAGAGCGACTCTTTGGCTTTACAATTCTGGATCAATGCGGTCTGGACGCGATTGTCGGAAGGATTCTCCTTTAAGGCATCTACGAGATCAGTCATATTACGGTCGAACTGGTCTAACTCTTTCTGTGTTGTTTGAACCAGTTGGGACCCATTTGGACAATTTTGTGCCAGTTGGTTCAACTCCGTCATTTGCTGATCCGATCGGCTTTCAAAGATATTGAGGATCTCAATCAGTTCGTCAGGAAGACCCAGCGTAGCTTCCTGGAAATTCGTCCGTGTTGAAAAATCATGGGTTGCCAGGTCAAAGATGGCGAGACCTGCAGTCATCAGAATGATAATTCCTGCAGCGATTTTCATCCAAAGACGAACATGAGATTGCCTCACACTGGATGCTTTAAGCGTATCAAGTCGCTGTTCGAAACGGTCGAAATGGCCTACTGACGGTTCCTCGTCGTCAAACATCTCCGCATGATCTATAATGAATTTATCGAGGTTATTCATGGCTAGTTATAGTTAATCTCTTTGGTAAATCTGTTTTTACTGATAATCTGTAACAGCCTTTGACGTGCTCTGGAAAACCGAGTCCGGCTGTTGTTGTATGATATCTTCAGGATTTCACTGATCTCTTCGTGGTCATATCCTTCCAGAAGATAGAGAGAGAGGATAATCCGGTACTCTTCCGGCAGCTGGGCGATAGCACTCTTTATCTCCTGAACCTGAAGCTGAATCTCTTCTTCCGAATCTTGATCCTCCTCTTCAGGGATGTCAATTCCGGCATCATCAATAGAGATTTGATCCCGTCTTTTGCGGAGTGTATCCAGTGCATTATTGACGACAATACGCTTCAACCAGGAGCCGAAAGTACCCTCCCCAGAGTAGTGTTCGATCTTGCGAAAAGCATCCAGGAACGACTCCTGCATGTTGTCTTCTGCTTCTGCTGTATCATTCAATATTCTGAGGCTGGTATTAAACATTGCTTTGTAGTATAGCTTGTAGATTTTAAACTGGGATTTTCGGTCCCCATGCTTGCACCCTTCAACAAGATCCTGGTGAATGTATTTCAGGCTGTGCTCCAAATGGCTAATTTTTGGTCAAATGACTTGACATTATTCTTGTTGTTACAACTTTTTCATAAAAGTATTTAAAAAATGTAATTTCGCACCTTGAAAAAGCAAACTGTACCTGTCTACTTTTATGCCCTGGTTGCCATGTTATTCTGGGGCATGTCATTTATTTGGACAACTATTTTACTGAAGTATTACCAGCCTGTCACGATAATTTTCATCCGGCTGGTCCTCTCTTCCATATTCTTATTTTCACTCATAATTATTTTTCGCAAAGGAAATAAGATCCTCCGGAAAGACATTAAATGGTTCCTGCTTAGCGCCCTGTTTAACCCTTTTTTATACTTTCTTGGAGAGAATTATGGCCTTAAATACTCAACCAGCACAATCACCGCCGTGATCATTGCCACCATCCCTGTATTCTCACCGTTGGCAGGATACCTCGCATTCCGTGAGAAACTTCGATGGTTCAATTTCATTGGGATTGCTCTCTCTTTTTGTGGCATATCTATTATGCTCCTCTCCAAAAACTTTCAACTGGAGGTATCGGGTATAGGGATACTATGTTTGGCCGGTGCTGTCTTTGCGGCTCTGATGTACTCTGTGCTACTGAAAAAACTGGCAGAAACCTATTCCCCACTGTTTATTGTAGCCATTCAAAACCTGATAGGAGTTTTCATGTTTCTCCCGCTATTTCTCGTCCTGGAGGCACAACAGGCATTCACCATAGCTCCAACCCGGGAAATCATCTCTTCATTCCTGTTTCTTGCCATTCTTGCCTCCTCCTTAGCGTTTGTTTTCTTTGCCCATTCAGTGAAGATCCTGGGTGTGAGCAAGGCCAACATCTTCTCCAACCTGATACCTGTTTTCACAGCAGTATTTGCATTTTTTCTTCTCGACGAGCGGTTTTCTCTGCAAAAGATCCTCGGGATGATCATCGTTATTGGCGGAGTCTATATCTCTGAACTAAACCGTAAGAGAATCCAAGCTTAGCACCAATATATTTCATAAATTTGTAGGGAATACTTGAGACAACTACGATGATATTCCGACCCGAGATCCTTGCCATCAAGGACCAACGAATGAAGCCCTTTATTGACCCCAACGAGATCTGGGGTCTTATCAACAATACATCTTCGCCACCTCAACGTGTCAGGGATGTAATTGCAAAAAGCATGGACAAACAACGTCTGACAATGGAAGAGACAGCTGTTTTGATCAATGCCAATGATCCTGACCTGATAGCCGAAATCAAAGAGGGAGCTAAGCAGTTAAAAGAGCGCGTCTACGGTCAGCGTATCGTACTTTTCGCGCCTCTCTACATAGGAAATCTTTGTATAAACAATTGCGCTTACTGCGGTTTTAAGTCTGACAACCATGTAGTTAAACGAACAACGCTCAGTACTGAAGAGTTGATAGAGCAGGTGAAAGCTTTGGAAGATGTCGGGCAAAAAAGATTGATCCTGGTGTATGGTGAACACCCAAAATATGACGCACAGTTTATTGCTGATACCACCCGAATTGTCTATTCGGTAAAATCTGGCCCTGGCGAAATCAGAAGGGTTAACATCAATGCGGCTCCTTTCGATGTGGACGGCTTCCGGATAATCAAGGATGCCAACATTGGCACCTATCAGATTTTCCAGGAAACATACCATGAAGAGACATACAGAAAGGTTCATCTGGGGGGTATTAAACAGGATTTTAACTGGCGACTGACTGCTCTCGACAGAGCCCAGGAAGCTGGGATAGATGATGTGGGCATCGGAGCACTCTTCGGACTTTATGACTGGAGGTTTGATGTTTTGGGATTGCTACGGCATACAAATCATTTTGAAGCAGTTTACCAGGTAGGGCCTCATACAATTTCATTTCCAAGGATCCAGTATGCCTCGGAGTTAGATATAGACAAATCACACCTTTTAAGTGATGAGGAATTTACACGATTGGTAGCCATACTACGCTTGGCAGTGCCTTATACGGGGTTGATTCTTACTGCCAGGGAGCCAGCTTCCATCAGGAATGAGATCCTGCAGTTTGGTGTCTCGCAAATCGATGGAGGTACAAATATCGAAATGGGGGGCTATGCAAAAAGGAAGGCGGGAGAGGTTCAGGATATAGACTTCGAGCAGTTCCAGATCAATGACAACAGGTCATTGGATGAAATCATGGTAGAACTTATTGACCATTCGTTCATCCCATCCTTTTGTACAGCTTGCTACAGGCTAGGCCGGACAGGAGAACATTTTATGGAGTTCTCGGTACCTGGGTTCATCAAACGGTATTGCCAGCCCAATGCACTGTTGACCATGGCAGAATACCTCGAGGATTATGCTCCCCCTGAAACAAAAGAAAAGGGATATCGCCTGATCCGCGAAAAGTTGGCGGAAATGCCAGAAGGTCCTTTTAAAGTTCTTCTCCAGGAGAGGCTTCAGCAAATCAAAGAAGGTAACAGAGATATATACTTTTAACAATGGTCAACGAAATACGGGTTCTAGGGCTTTTAATCAGAGATAGGATCAAAGAGTCGGGACGCACCCAGCAGGTCCTGACCAAAAATGCACACCTGATCAGTTCACGCGTAGGATTTCATGAAGTATCGGAAGATATTTGCAGCCGGGTTGGAGTAATTATTCTCCAACTCTCTGGGACTCCTGAAGAGTGCGAACGAATGGAATCAGAGCTCAGTGATATCGGAGGCATTGAAGTACAACGTATGATTTTTACTGTATAAACTAGTCGAAAATGAACCGGGAGGAGCGGAAAAGACTCAACAAGGAGTTCATCGACTTCAATCTCCACTCATCCATCCCCAGCATGCGGAAGGGATTGGTTGCGAATCTTTTGCTCTTTCTTGTATTCGCCGCCGTGAATGAGTTGTTTCTTCCGGGCAAGGAAGAACTTCAGTTTTTTATGAGGTTCGGCATCATCATTCCATTTTTCCTCATATCAATTCTGGTATTGTTCTTTCGTAAGCTCCAACCCTATTTATCCACCATCTTTATCATCATCAATATATTGCTCGCCGTCACCGTTTTTGTAGTTGGCGTATCATCCAATACCGGTGAGTGGGGATTTCAATATTATTATGCCTGGGTAATGCTGATGACAATAGGGCTGTATACATTTTACAGGCTCCCCTTTCCTGTTCTCATATCATTGGGATTACTAATACTCGTAGCATATATCCTGGCAAGTATATTTAACCACTCATTCCAGGACAATTTTACACTGGCTCTGAACAACCTCTTTTTCGTTGTTGGAACAGCTGTCCTTGGCTTTTTCATTGCTTATACATTTCAACTTCTTAACAAAAAGAACTTCCTGCATCAGAAAGCACTGGATGCCCAATATAAAAGACTATTAGCTGAATTCAACGAAAAAACAAAAATGGAGGATGAACTACGTCAGGCATCCGAGCAGAAAATGATTATGATGAAGGAGATTCACCATCGGGTGAAAAATAACCTGGCGATTGTGATCAGCATGTTAAGTTTACAGATGAGGCAGATTTCAGACCCGCAGTTTAAAAGAATAATTTCAGATATCGAGATGCGGATTCGTTCAATGGCGCTGATCCACGAACACCTGTACAGATCAGAAGACCTTGATAGAATCAAGCTTCATGAATACCTTAAAGCGTTAACTTCTATAATTCTTAGCTCATTTTCTTCACCTGTTCTTAACCTGGAGACTGATTTTGAGCCCATGGATGTTTCCATTGAGACAGCTCTCCCTATTGGACTTATCGTCAACGAGCTGTTAACAAATTCGATCAAATATGCTTTTCCATCAATCCAGAATGGAACGATTTACATCCGATTAAAAAAGTCAAATAACCAGGTTTCACTTCTCATATCTGATAATGGTGTTGGGTTGCCAGAAGGGTTTCAGATGGAGGAGCAGAAAACCATGGGTATGTTTATTGTCAAACTGCTGGTTGAACAAATTAATGGAGAAATCCATGTTGATAATTCACAAGGAACATCATTTACGGTTAATTTCCCTTTAACAGTGATCCGTAAACCATTTAACAAGTAAACTTTCTTCTCCATGCATGAAAAATGGGTAATAGGCATACACATAACCAACCGGGAACATGATTCAGCAAGGGTACAGTATACCCTTACAAAATTTGGCTGCTCCATCCGAACCAGGTTTGGAATCAATGAAGACAAAGATACCGGAACTTTAGGCCACGGGTTGATCCTGTTGGAACTCTCAGGCCACCCATCGGAGTTTATCAAACTGATGGAAGAACTTCAAAGGATTGATGGAATAGAGGTAAAGAAGATGGTCTTTAGCCATTAAACCAATGTAACCCTGGTTCCCCCATTGTCAATCCCCAACATCGTTGTTTTAGTGATGATTGTATCTTTACCTGAGCGCTCTACGAAATGAATTGCCGCCCTGATCTTTGGGCCCATGCTTCCTTCCGGGAATTGGCCCTCTTCAAGATAGCGCTTGGCTTGGGCTATTGTAATCTGATCAAGACTTTTTTGCTCCGGAGTATTATAATTCAAACAAACCTTTGGAATATCAGTTAGGATAAAGAACTTATCGGCATTGATTTGTGAAGCTAACAGAGCAGATGCCAGGTCTTTGTCAATCACAGCATCAATGCCTTGAAGTTTGTTGGGAGCAACATAAAAAACAGGAATTCCACCACCACCAACAGCGATGACGATCTGCCCCTGCCTGGCAATCCGTTCAATTGTCTTCTTATTCATTATTACCAATGGCGTTGGAGAAGCCACTACTTTTCTCCACCCTCTTCCACGGGAATCCTCTGCAAAGGGAGCACCCGTCTCTTTGGTAATCCGTTCAGCATCTTCTTTAGTATAATAGGGTCCAATGGGTTTGGTTGGTCGCTCAAACGCAGGATCATCTTTATTCACAAGTACCTGGGTTGTGATGGTGATAATATCACGCTCCATATCATGAGCTTCCAGCACATTCTTTAACTGTTGCTCAATCATGTATCCGATAAATCCCTGGGAGTATGCAACACAAATATCGAGTGGCATTTCAGGGACGCCAAACATCTTTTCACCGGCCGTATTGGCCAGCATGATATTTCCAACCTGAGGGCCATTACCATGTGTAATCACAATGTTATACCCTCGTTTTAACAGTTTTACAAGACATTCGGAGGTAGCTTTAGCATTGGCTTCCTGGTCGTCAATTGTTCCTTTTTGACCACTTTGGAGCAGTGCATTGCCTCCTAACGCAACAACAGCAAGTTTCATAAGAGTTCCCAAATTTATATATGACAAAAGTATGAATTTTTTGTGAATAGAAATCAGTACATTCGCCTCCCGGATGAAAAACCAGCGAAAAGCTTACTTCTTTGCCCTGAGTGCCGTGCTCTTCTGGAGTACGATTGGCTCTGCTATGAAAATCTCACTCAGGCACATTGATTTTACTCAGCTGTTGCTGTTTTCCAATCTAATTGCTGTGATTGTCCTATTTGTCATCCTCCTCTTCCAGCAAAAGCTGAGGTTATTGCGAGAGCTTCGCCTTCGCGATTGGGCCAATTCGGCGATTCTCGGACTACTCAACCCGTTCCTGTACTATGTTGTATTATTGATGGCGTATGATTTGTTGAAAGCGCAGGAGGCGGGTACACTCAATTACATCTGGCCTCTTGTTTTGGTTCTTCTATCGATTCCGCTGCTAAAACAGAAAATCAGTGGATGGAGTTTTGTCGCCATCCTGATCAGCTTTTCTGGGTTGCTGATCATCTCCACCCAGGGAGATATCCTCGGACTTACATTTTCCAGTCCGCTTGGCGTGTTGCTTGCCGTGGGTAGTGCTATTTTCTGGGCCCTGTACTGGATCCTGAATATGAAAGATTCACGGGAGGATGTCAGCAAACTTTTCCTGAACTTTTGTTTTGGATTCCTTTATATCCTGGCTCTCTATCTTGTCAGAGGTGATTTTCTCATACCAAGCTGGGAAGGCATTACCGGATCCGTCTATCTCGGTATTTTCGAGATGGGGCTTACTTTTATCCTCTGGCTGAAAGCACTAAACTACTCGAGCAATACGGCCAAAGTCTCAAACCTCATCTACCTCTCTCCTTTTATCTCACTCATTATCATCCGGTTTACCGTTGGTGAGACAATCTTGCTTTCAACAGTGATCGGACTGGGCTTTATTGTCAGTGGGATTATCCTTCAACAGTACCTCAGGAAGTAATATCTTCCGTACTTTTGCACCATGAAACCACCGTCCATTGCTTTTCACCACTTCGGATGTAAAGTGAATTTTGCAGAAGCCTCCAGTCTATCCAGACAATTCGCGGATAAGGGATATCATCTCACCGATTTTCATGATAAAGCAGATATCTATGTTATCAGCAGTTGCGTAGTGACAGCTACTGCAGAGAAAAAATGCAGGGCAGCAATCAGGCAGGCTCATGCGCTTAATCTGGATGCCAGAATAGCAGTTATCGGCTGCTTCCCTGAACTTAAATCCGGAGAGGTAGCGAAAATGGAGGGGGTTGATATCGTTTTAGGGCATCAGGGGAAGTTTAATTTGCTGGAGGAGATAGAAAGGGAGCACCCCTCCCCCAACCCCTCCCCTGAAGGGGAGGGGAGTAAGCCCCCTTTAGGGGGTTTGGGGGTGTATCAGGCATCAGGCAACGACTTTATCCCTTCATATTCTGTTGGCGACCGTACCCGCTCGTTTCTAAAGATCCAGGACGGATGCGACTACCACTGCTCCTATTGTGCGATTCCGCTTGCTCGGGGAAAGAGCCGCAGCGACACCATTGCTCATGTCCTTGATGAAGCGCGCGAGATCGTTGATTCAGGAGTCAAGGAGATCGTCCTGACCGGAGTCAATATCGGCGATTTTGGAAAACATAACGGAGAGACGCTGCTTCAGTTGCTCATAGCGTTGGAAAAAGACATCATGATTCCACGGATTCGGATATCTTCTATAGAACCCGACCTGCTCAATGATGAGATTATTGCACAAGTTGTATCCTCGAATAAATTCCTACCCCACTTCCATATTCCGCTGCAATCGGGTTGTAACAACACCCTGAAAGCAATGAAACGCAAATACAACACAGCACTTTATTCCAACCGTGTGAAAAAGATCAGAGACCTGATGCCACATGCCTGTATAGCCGCCGATGTCATTGTAGGCTTCCCGGGAGAGAGAGCAGCTGATTTTGAAGAGACCAGAACATTCCTCGAAGCACTTCCTGTTTCCTACCTGCATGTATTCTCCTATAGCAGAAGAGAAAACACGTTTGCATCAAGGTCGACAGAAATGATTTCAAAAGACGAGAAAAAAGGCCGCAGCGAACTACTGCACCATCTTTCCGATATAAAAAAGCTTGCTTTTTATCAATTCAACAAAGGGTGCCAAGCACAAGTACTGTTCGAATCAGACAATAAAAATGGAATGATGCATGGATTCACGGAGAACTATATCAAAGTGAAAACAGCATTTGATCCGGCACTCGTGAATGAGATCAGAAGTGTGAGGCTTGAGAAACTGGATGGTGATATGTGTTATGAGGTGATGTAGGGTGAAATAATTCATAATTCATAATTCATAATTCGTAATTCGTAATTTACATATATGTTTCCCAGGATCAGCGATGTAATCAATTATTTGTTCGGCACAAACCTGAACATCCCCATCCAGAGTTATGGGTTTATGATTGCCATGGCATTTATCGCTGGTGCAGTGGTTCTCTATTTCGAGCTGAAACGGAAAGAGAATGAGGGCCTCATTGAGGCTCAACAAAAACAGGTAATGAAGGGAGCGCCTGCGACACTCCAGGACCTGTTTTTCTCTGCTATTTTCGGTTTCCTTCTGGGGTGGAAAGGGATTGGTTTAATCCTGGATTATCATGCTTTCAGCGACAATCCCCAGGAATATATGCTTTCATCGCATGGAAGTCTTATAGGGGGAGTGCTACTGGCAGCTGGATTTTCCATCTACCACTACTATAAAAAACGAAAAGAGCGTCTAGATCAGCCAATATCTGAAGAAGTTACGATCCATCCCTATCAACTAACAGGTACAATCCTGTTGGTTGCAGCCATTTTCGGCATCATAGGGTCGAAGATCTTTGATACGGTTGAACACCTTGAAGACCTTATCAGAGATCCGTTGGGGACTATATTTTCATTTTCCGGATTGTCATTTTACGGAGGACTTATCATTGCTGCCATCGCCGTTGTTTGGTACACAAGGCAAAACAAGATTCGGTTTCCCTACATTGCTGACGCTATCGCTCCCGCACTGATCCTGGCATATGCTATCGGCAGGATTGGATGCCAAATCTCAGGCGACGGATGCTGGGGAGTGGCAAACCCAAATCCCATTCCCGAATGGCTCAGTTTCCTCCCCGACTGGGTATGGAGCTTTACCTATCCCCACAATGTAATCAATGCCGGGCATCTAATTCCTGGTTGTGGCGGAGAGCACTGCTATGTCCTCCCCTACCCGGTCTATCCTACACCACTCTATGAAACTTTGATGGGACTCGTGATTTTTGGCACCCTGATGTCGATTCGGAAACTTATAAAAACTCCTGGATACTTGTTCTCTATCTATCTGATCTTGAATGGAGTGGAGAGATTTTTGATCGAAGAGATTAGAATCAACAAACCATATGAAATTATTGGCATACAGGTCACACAGGCACAGATCATTGCCATTGGACTGATGATCGTAGGCCTTCTGGGGTTCTGGTATTTTAGGTGGTGGGAAAAGAAGGAAATTAGGAAATTAGGAAATTAGGAAATTAGGAAATACGAAACTCGAAACTCGAAACTCGAAACTTGACATGGAACTTGAACAGTTAACCCTTTCCGTTTGCCGGCTTTGTGAAGAGACCGGAAATTTTCTCCGCCAGGAAGCAACCAAATTTACCCAGGCCGACATCCGGGAGAAGAGTCATGCCAATTTTGTGACTTATGTCGACGAGCAAGCAGAACAACAGCTTGTTAATGGCTTGTCACAACTTGTACCGGGTTGCGGGTTTATTGCTGAGGAGAGTCCGGAGTTGCTGGCCGGAGATCTAACCTGGATCATCGACCCACTGGATGGAACCACTAACTTCATCCATGGCATACCGGTTTATTGCATTAGTATTGCTCTGCAGAAGGATAATGAGATTATTCTCGGCGTGATTTATGAAGTTGGTCAGCACGAGATGTACTCCACATGGAAAGGTGCCCCATCCCGGCTGAATGGAGAGTTGATCACGGTTTCAAGGACAAAGGACCTCCATTCCAGCCTCTTTGCAACGGGGTTCCCCTATTATGATTACAGCAGGCTGGAGGAATACCTCGGATTTTTCAAGTTTTTGATGCAACATACCCGAGGTATCAGAAGACTCGGATCGGCAGCCGCTGATCTCGCTTATGTGGCATGCGGCAGGCTGGATGGGTTCTATGAATACGGACTGAGTCCCTGGGATGTGGCAGCAGGAAGCCTGCTGGTCAGGAATGCCGGAGGAACGGTATGTGACTTTAGTAATCGACACAACTTTCTCTTCGGGAAGGAGATCATCGCCACGAACGGTCTTGTACATGAATCTTTTTTGAAGCATTTTGGCAACTATTTCTAACAAACATCATGAAGTGCAACATTGAACTGACCAGGCAAGATATCACCAAATTGAAGGTTGATGCCATTGTCAATGCCGCCAACAAATCATTGCTGGGCGGGGGTGGCGTTGATGGGGCAATTCATAGGGTTGCAGGGCCTGAACTTCTTGAAGCATGCAGGATTCTGAATGGCTGTAAAACCGGTGAGGCAAAAATCACACCTGGGTTTCTGCTTCCTGCAAGGTTCGTAATCCATACCGTGGGACCTGTATGGCGTGGAGGCATCAATAATGAAAAGGACCTCCTGGCCTCATGTTATCGGGAAAGCCTCAGTAAGGCAGGGGAAAACGGATGCCTAACCATCGCTTTCCCAAATATCAGCACGGGCGTGTACGGTTTCCCCAAAAAAGAGGCTGCACAAATCGCTTTCTCAACCGTAAACGAGTATCTTTTGCATAACAATCTCCCGGAAAAGATTATTTTTGTCTGCTTTGATGATGAGAACTTTAGATGGTATGAGAGTATGCGTGTATGAGTGTTTGAGTGTATTTTCCTAATTTCCTGATTTCCTGATGACATTTCCCCTCAAGAACCTTCTGCTGATTAGACTTCTTCTTGCGGTTTCGATCGTTATTAGTGCATTTCAGGGATTTTCCCAAGATGTTAAAAAAAATGTGTCAGCGGTTCAGATAAGTGAACAGATCAAAATTGACGGCATCCTGGATGAGCCAGTGTGGGAAGGAGTACCTGCTGCAGAGGACTTTATCCAGCAGCGGCCATACAACGGAGCATCGGCCTCCCTGCCAACCCAGGTCAAGTTTCTTTACGACGATAGTGGACTTTATGTTGGGGCGATCATGCACGATCCTTCTCCCGACAGCATTTTGAAACAACTTGGACTGCGTGATTCTGACAACCTGAATGCTGATTTCTTCACACTGATGCTGAGTCCGTTTGATGATGGCTTGAATGCATTTGCCTTCCGTGTGTATGCATCAGATGTTCAAACAGATTATAAAGTCTCCTCGGAAAGCGATTTCAATACGGATGTGAGCTGGGATGCTGTTTGGCAAAGCAAAGCACGTGTTAACGAAACAGGATGGATTGTTGAAATGAAGATCCCATACTCTGCGCTGAGATTTTCGAAACAGGAGATCCAAACCTGGGGTATGAACTGCCAGCGGGATGTCAGGCGAACCCGTGAGCTTTCCTCCTGGAACTTTATCGATGCAAAAGTTCAGGGAGTCGTAAACCAATCAGGACTGCTGCAGGGAATCCAGGGCATCAAACCACCCCTACGGCTCTCGCTGACACCCTACGTTTCAGGGTATGTTGAAAAGAATCCGGATAACAAAGAGTGGCAGTTCTCATACAACTACGGTGCAGACCTGAAATATGGCATCAGTCAGAGTTTTACACTGGATATGACCCTCATCCCCGACTTCGGACAAGTACAATCAGATGACCAGATCTACAACTTCTCCCCGTTCGAAATCCATTATTCGGAGAAGAGGCAGTTTTTTACCGAAGGGGTTGAACTTTTTGACAAAGGCGGCGTCTTTTACACACGGCGCGTTGGCAACACTCCGGAAGACTACAACGAAGTTTACGACCAACTCGACAACAACGAGGTGGTTCAGGAGAATCCGACACAAACTCGGTTGATTAATGCCACAAAAGTTTCGGGACGAACCAGTAAGGGATTGGGGATTGGCATATTTAACGGCATTTCAGCAAATACATGGGCCACCGTCAGGGATACAATCACTGGAGAAAAGCGCCGGATGCTGACCCAGGGTTTCACCAACTACAACATGTTGGTCGTCGACCAGGCGTTGAAAAACAACTCCTATTTTTCTGTACTGAACACCAATTTATATCGCGCCGACAATGGGTATTCAGCCAATGTAACAGGGATCGATTTCAAATTTGCAAACAACTCTTACTCCCATGCTGTATTCGGAAATGCGTTTGTAAGCCAGAAGTATTATGCCCACGATGCACCTGAGTTTGGATATGCGTTCAACTGGACTGCAGCAAAGATCAGTGGTAACTTCCAGTATGGATACCGGATGGAAGTTCAGAACGACACGTATGATCCAAACGATATGGGTTTCAATCAGCAAAATAACAAGTTTGAAAATGAGATAACACTTGAATATAATATCTATGAACCATTCTGGAAGCTCCTCGATTGGTATAACCAGGTCTCTATTCAATACAATACGCTCTATGCCGGATTAAATTATACTTCCCTTATATTCAGTGGTTCGTCGAGGGTCAATACGCGAAAGTACCTGACACTGAGTGTTGGTTTCGATATCATGCCTGATGCCTATGATTATTATGAGCCACGCGTGGATGGGTGGAAATACTGTTCCCCCGGGTATCTGGCATTTGAAGCTTTTACCTCTTCTGACTACCGGAAAAAGCTGGCTCTTGACACCCGGTTGACCGTTGCCTACTCATCACGTTATCTTACCTCTTATTATAAACTGAATTTGAGTCCAAGGTACCGGCCTACAGACAGGCTGTTCTTCACCTATTCATTTTCCATTGACCATTTAAACAATGATGTCGGGTATGTAATGGATTCTCTTAGTAACACCGGAAGTCAGGTGATCCTCTTCGGCCGAAGGGATGTGCAGACCATCACCAATGTTCTTGAAGGCAATTACATGATTAGAAGCAATATTAGTCTGAATCTCAGGTTGAGGCATTATTGGGTGTGGGCTCATTATCTATCCTTCTATCAGCTGAGGCCAGATGGTTTCCTGGATCCTGCAGATTACTCAGGAAACCCTGATGTGGACTACAACAGCTTCAATGTCGACTTAAGTTTCATCTGGGATTTTGCTCCCGGAAGCCAGATCTCCTTTGTTTGGAAGAATGCCATTTATACACAGGATAATCAGATCGATTATCGCTATTTTCGAAATCTAAACAACACCCTGAGTTCGCCAGCTACCAACAGCTTCTCTATAAGGGTGTTGTATTACATTGATGCAATGTACTTTAAGAAGAAACGTAAGACAGGAACGTAAGAATTGCCATCATTGCACATCATTGCCTTGAATAGGCATCTAGGAAAGTGGAATTGTAAAGACAAATTTGCTTCCCTTGCCCTCCTCACTTTCAGCCCAGATAGTGCCTCCATGAGTTTCTGCAAACTCTTTGCATAGAACCAATCCCAAACCGGTTCCGGTTTCGTTCGAGGTTCCCTTTCGATGGAAACCTGAATCAATTTTAAAGAGCAGACTAAGATTTTCTTCTGCTATACCAACTCCTTTATCGGCCACTGTTATTCCAATAAAACCGGGTGGTACGCTTGTCGACTCTTCTGAGAAACTTATGGAAATCGTGACTGAACTTCCAATTGCCGAGAACTTTACAGCATTGGTAACCAGGTTTCTCAAGATCGTTTTCAACATATTTTCATCGGCCAAGACTTCTGTATTGGAAGGAATCTCGATGATGACATTGATCTCCTTTTTCTCTCGCGACAATTTATCCACATTCAGGACCTCCAGTGCCGTGAGTCCCAGATCAAGAGGTTCGGGATGAAACTCAATACCGCCCAGTTGAATCCGAGACCAATCCAGCAAATTTTCAAGCAGCTTATATACACTGTCTAGCCCATCAACAATGCGCTGGATAAACATTAGGTGCTCCTCTTCAGAAGAATTATGGTATTCACTCTGCAACAGCTTGGAAAATCCAAGCATGGCATTGAATGGGCCTTTTAGGTCATGGGAAATGATGGAGAAAAATTTATCTTTGTTTGAATTCAGTACTATTAATTTACTTTCCGATTCCCGAAGCCGTTTTTCAACAAGGCTTCTTCGGTTCGATTCCAGTTCAAGTTGATCAAGCATCTCGTTCAGTGACTTCGCGATAGACCCGATTTCATCATGAAAGAATACGGGGACCCTCTCCTGGGTGTTTCCTTTTGTTCGGTTTGCCATGACGTTCTTCATGGCATCAGCCGGAATGAGAACAAAACGACGGATAATGATATAGATGAAAATAGAAATAAAGAAGGTTGAGGAAGCTAATCCAGTTGCCATCATGAAGATCGACCACGTTAACTCCTTAATGATTGAACGCACATTAAGTTCCAGAAGAAGGGCTCCGTTGCCAATCATCCCGGCATTACCTTTGGGCCTGGTAACTTTCAGGGAAGTAATATAAGGGCACCTCTAAAAACTAAATTGTTAATAAAAAGTTCATAACTATTTGTATATCAAATATATACATAGAAACAGAAAGCGTATTTTTGATAAAAACCAGACAAGATGCGCAAAAACAAAAACCG
>Ga0268276_1000138_pt1 | contig 86608 bp, 83 predicted proteins | sample saktaG_4_FD_190145 | JGI IMG/M metagenome (GOLD analysis project Ga0268276, IMG submission 190145) | Saline water microbial communities from Sakinaw Lake, British Columbia, Canada - sak_2010_1_5_45m | ecosystem: Environmental > Aquatic > Non-marine Saline and Alkaline > Saline ... | reverse complement strand
TAATTTTTTAAACAGAAGAGATAAAAGGTACCAGGTATCTTTTATTCTTTTAAAACCCGCTTTGAGAGTGGGTTTGTGAAGTGATAAAAAAGGGGCCAGTCCCCACAAAAATAAATATGGATTTTGAATTGATTGAAAAAAGAATGGCAAATGAGCCAAAATATAGAATAAAGCAAATTAGAAAACTGATTTTTCAGGATTTTATTGAAAATTGGGAAAAAGCCACCACCCTACCTTTGAATTTTAGAAAAGAATTAAAAGACAATTATTCTTTACAAATAAAGCACAAAATGATTGAATCAGATGACAAAAATACCATAAAGGTTTTAATGGAATTATCAGACAATCTTATGATAGAGACGGTTTTAATGAAACATAGTGAAGATAGAGCGACTGTTTGCGTTTCTTCTCAAGTCGGTTGCGCTTTGGGGTGTTCTTTTTGCGCTACCGGAACAATGGGTTTTAAAAGGAATTTAGACGTTAAAGAAATTATTGAACAGGGGTTGTTGTTTTCTAGATATTTGGCAAAGCAAGGAAAAAAAGTCACTAACATTGTTTTTATGGGAATGGGGGAGCCGTTTCTTAATTACGACAATGTTTTAAAAGCGATTAAAATATTAAATAGCCAAGAGTATTTTAATATTGGGGCGCGGAAAATTTCTATTTCTACTTCGGGAGTAATACCGGGAATTAGGAAGCTAACTAAGGAAAAAATTCAAGTTAATTTATCAGTTTCCTTACATGCGCCAAATAATGCGTTAAGGAATAAATTAATGCCGATAAACAAGCAATATTCCTTGGAAAAACTTTTAAACGCGGTAAATCAGTATATTAAAAAAACAAACAGAAAAGTAATGTTTGAATATTTAATGATTAAAGGAGTAAACGATTCTCTCAAATGCGCTGAAGAATTGGCGGTTTTAATGAAAAGGCCGTTGAATATGGTTAATTTGATAGTTTATAATCAGACTGGCAAATTTGAGGCATCAGATAGAAAAACAATTAAAAAGTTCAAGGAATATTTAGAAAATGAAGGAATTTTTACCACTCAAAGATATGAATTCGGCCGGAAAATTAAGGCGGCTTGCGGTCAATTGGTCGCCAATGATGTTTTTAAAATTTAGCCTTAATAAGATAAATAATAAAAATGAATAGTTTAATTTGGATTATTGTTTCAACTTTTTCCATCAGTTTAATGGCTTGGGTCGGAGGGCTTTTACCATTATTTTTAAACGAGAAGACATTAAAAAAGATTATTCTTCCTTTAGTTGCTTTATCAGCGGGTTCTTTAATGGGTGGCGCCTTTTTACATTTAATTCCCGAGGCCATAGCAAGTAATAATTCGGAATTAGGCGTTTTTATTTGGGTCCTAATCGGTTTTTCCGTTTTTTTTACTATTAGAACAATTTATGCATTGGCATCATTGCCATGATATTCCTTGCGAGCATAAAAAATCGGTTATTTATTTAGTCTTATTATCAGACTCGGTTCATAATTTTATTGGCGGGATGGCAATCGGTGGCGCTTTTTTAGTTGATATTAGATTAGGGATAATTACTTGGCTCGTTTCTGCGGCTCATGAAATACCCCAAGAAATGGGGGAGTTTGGAATATTGCTCCATGGCGGGTGGAATAAATCAAAAGCTCTTTTTATTAATTTTTTAACTGCTTTGACAATTATTCCGGGAGGAATTTTAGTTTATTTTTTTTCTAAAGGGTTTAACCTTACTTTTTTATTGGCTTTTGCCACCGGCAATTTCATTTATATTGCGGCCTCAGATTTAATTCCTGATATAAAAATCGAAGATACTCTTAAAAAGAGTTTACTCCACTTTTTTTCTTTCAGTCTTGGAATTTTAATTATTTTAATCTTAAAAATCGCATTTAAAGAATAATTTCAAGAAAACCAAGATTAGTTATTTCCCAATAAATTCAGCCTTGCTATTATAAATTATATTTGTTATTTTATGAGGGTAGAAACAAATTCTAATTAAATAAAAAATATGGAAAATTTTCTTGAAAAAAAAATTATAAAATTAGATTTTGAAAAAAGTTTAGAAAAATTAGCTAATCTGTTTAAAGAAATGCATAACGATATTATGGAACAAAGAATTAATAGTCGGGAAGAACTAATTGCCGCTTATGAAGAAAAAATGAAAGAAGCAATTAGTTGGTTTGCTGACCCGAGCTACGAAAAAGTCAAATCGTTTTTTGATAGATATAATTTGATTTTGGAAAAATTTGACGAATATAGAGAAAAAAACGGCGACATCTAATAATTCGTGATTTAATAATTTTTATTATTTGTTATTTTTATTTTATGGAAAAACAAAAGAGACAAAAAATATATCGTTCCCAAGATGATAAAATAATTGGTGGAGTTTGTGGCGGGATTGGAGAATATTTTAATATTGACCCGATAATTGTGCGGGTTATTTTTGTCCTTTCCGTTCTTTTTAGCGGGTCCGGATTAATTCTTTATTTAATTTTATGGTTAGTTTTTCCCAATAAATCAAATATTTCATTAAGATTTAATAAAGAAGGAGTAAAAGAATCTGTCCCAGAAACAGAGGATATTTCCTATAAGGCGGAAGAAAAATTTAAGTCAGATATAGAAACAGATAGGGAAGATAAAAGAAGAAGCCGTTTTTTCGGTTGGTTTTTGTTTTTTTTAGGGATTTTTCTTTTGACCGGCACTTTATTTCCTTATTCTTTGCACTTAATCCGTTATTGGCCATTTTTATTGGTTTTACTCGGTTTATTTTTACTTTTTAAAAAAGAAGAATAGTATTTTAGAAAAAAGCTATTTATATGAAAAAGATTTTAGTTTTTGTTTTAATTCCGGTTATGATTATTATTTTAGCCGGATTATTTTTTATAAAACAATTTAATTTAAAAAAACAAGAAATGGAGTTTGAGAAATATGAAGCGATTGAGGTTTTAGATCAAATTTGCCAAATAGATACAGATTGCGAGACACCTTTTGATTATTTAGTGAAATCAGATTGTCCTTATGAAGTAAAGTGTTATAAAAGAAAATGCGTGGTTGTCTGCCCTGATGCTTTCTTTTATCCAGAATAATGAAATTATTAGTAATTTATTTTATAAAGTATTTAAGTTCTTACTTGGGAGCCGAGCTCCCAAGTTTTTTAAGGGATTGACAAAAAGGATTTTTTTTGCTTTAATTATATCTATAGATTGATGTTTCTAAAATAGATTTTACAAAAAAAATAATAATCATAGAAATAATCATAGAAGGGAGGTTTACTATGATTATGGTAAACCAAGAAAGTTTTTTAAATGTTCTTTCGATCGATAAGTCGATCGAGGAACAAAGAAGAATCATTGATATCGCTTTTAGGGAACTGAAAGCGATTATCAAGAGGGGTTATGAGCTCGCCAAAGGGCCGCAACTCCTCAAACCGGAGAAAATTCGGCCGTCCTAACCGGGGCGGCTTTTTCTTGACCAAGTTTTATTAAAGGACTATAATTATAATAATATAAGTATTTAATCAAATTTATTAATAAAATATGGCTGATAAAAAAATTGCAAAAAAGAAAAGTAAAAAGGAAAAAGTGTTTTTTACTTTTTTAATTCTTTTAATTGTTATTGTTTTAATTTTCCTTTTTTTAAAAAGTGAAGATTCTTGGATTTGTCAAAACGGCTTATGGATCCAACACGGTCAGCCGAGTGAACCAAAACCAATAGGCCTTTGTGGAGCAATGAAAAATATAATTCGGGTTGATGAAATCAAATCAGGAGACAAAGTTTCCACCCCTTTAGAAATGAGCGGTTTAGCAAGGGGTTATTGGTTTTTTGAGGGCTCTTTTCCAATAGAAATTTTAGATGAAAATCGACAAATTATCAGTCAGGGCATTGCCGAAGCGCAAAAAGAATGGATGACTGAGGATTTTGTTCCTTTTAAAATAGTTTTGGATTTTTTAGTAGAAAAAGAACAAGAGGGTTTTTTGATTCTAAAAAGAGATAATCCTTCAGATTTAAGAGAAAATGACGCCCAAATTGAGATTCTGGTTATTTTAAAAATACCAGAAGAAATGGTGGTTAATGTATATTTTAATAATAGTAATTTTGACCCGGAATATTCTTGCAATTTAGTTTTTCCAATAAAAAGAAATATCATTAAAACCAAGGCGGCAGCAAAAGCAACTTTAATGGAATTGTTGAAAGGGGTCACTGAAGAGGAAAAAACCCAGGGTTATTTTTCAAATATTAATCCAGGAGTAGAAATTAATGAGCTAAGCATTGATAGTGGGGTAGCCAAAGTGGACTTCAATGGACAATTGGAATATCAAATAGGAGGGTCTTGCCGGGTAATTGCGATTCGTTCCCAAATAACAGAGACTTTAAAGCAATTCCCCACAATTGATGAAGTAATTATTTCAGTTGATGGAAGAATTGAAGACGCGCTTCAGCCTTAGTTGAAAAAATCAGAAAGCAAATAGTTTTTAATTCCATTGATTTATGGAGTTTTTATTTTTTAAAAAAGAGTTAGAATGAAATAAATAGAGCGTTTAAATGGTACTATATAAATAGGGAGCAGATCTATTTTATTATGCAAATAAACGAATTAACTGACGAGAAGTTAGTAAAAAAAATAAGAGAAGAGAATATTGATTTTTACGGTTTAATTATTGAGCGTTATCAACAAAAACTTTCTCATTATCTTAGAAAATTTACCAATGATCCGGATGAACGGGAAGATATTCTTCAAATTGTTTTTATTAAAGTGTACCGCAATTTACACAGTTTTAATATTAAAAAGAAGTTTTCTTCTTGGATTTATCGCGTGGCCCACAATCAAGGTATAGATTTTTTAAAAAAACACGCCCACCAAGAAATATCATTAGAAAGTGTGGAATATAAGGTAATAGATGAAAACATTGATTTAAGCAGGGATTTTGATAAATCAATATTGGAAGAAAAAATTCGAACTGCTTTTAATGAAATAAAATTAAAATATAGAGAGCCCTTAGTTTTATTCTTTTTTGAAGAAAAATCATATGAAGAAATCAGCGATATTTTGAGAATACCTCAAAATACGGTTGGAACTTTAATTTCCCGTGGAAAAAAGGAAATTAAAAATATTTTAGAACAAAAACTAATAAGGTAATTATATGTCAGAAGAAAAAAAATTGGAAAAGAAAATTATGCAAAAAATTAAAAACGGACATATAAAGCTCCGCTCCAAGTATGTTTTTTTTGCAGAAAAATTAGGATTAAATGGCGCTTTAGCTTTAACAATAATTTTAGCGATTTTATTTTTTAATCTATTTTTATTCTATTTTAAAACAGCCGGCCATTTGGTTTATTTAAGTTTTGGCAAAGACGGGATATTGGCCTTTTTAGAAACATTCCCATATCTTTTAGTAATTGTTTTTCTTTTATTTTTGCTTTTGGCCAGCTATTTAAGCAGAAAAAATGAAAATTTTTATAAAAAATCTTTTAGCCATTTAGTTTTAGCCTTAATTATTTTAGTGATTTTTTTGGGCAGTTTTTTGACTTATTTAGGCATAGATAAGAGAATTGAGAGAGAACTTTATAGCTCCCGACCGACTGGCCGTGTTCTTAAACCATTTTTTAACCGATGTTTAGGCGATTGTCAAAAGGGGATGGCCGGATTAGTTTCCGAAGTTTATCAAGATTATTTAATTATAAAGACTCCTCGCGGTTTGCAAAAAGTTATTTTTAAATTAAAAATGCCCTGTTTTGAAAAAATTGAAGTAGGAAATTTTATTATTGCCACTGGAGAAAAAAAAGGGAACGACTTTTTTGCTTATCGGATTAAATTAATTGATAAAAGAGAAATTCCATTGATTGAACAGGGGATTCATCAAAGATTTTTATTTGAAAAAGAAAAAATTTCTTTGCCGCCAGAGTTTCCTTGTGAGATAAACCATACTTGTCCTATAAATTCGTTGGAAAATATTTCTAAATAAAAAGCCAAGATTTGTTAAAAGATTTTAAAGATTAATTTAACTTATTTTTTTAATTAAAATTCAAATGGCAAGATTTTTTATTTTTCTAAAAAGGAAAAAGCTAATTTCAGTTATTTTTTTATTAGTGGTTATTATTTTGTTATGTTTTTTCTTTTTTATATTTAGAAAAAAAGAAAAAAATCTTAACTATTCTACCCTTCCGGTAAAAAGAGGTAATATTAGTGTTATCGTCTCTGGTTCCGGCCAAGTGATTAATTTGGAAAGTTTGGAAATTAAACCGAAAATTTCAGGTGAAGTTGCTAAAATCAATATAAAAAATGAGCAGATAGTAAAAACAGGTGATTTAATTGTTCAATTAGACACGCAGGACGCTCTCAGGACTTTAAGAGAGGTGGAAACCGATTTAGAAATCGGCAGATTGGAGTTAGACGACCTATTAGCGCCGGTGGATGATTATACCCTTTTACAGTATAAAAATTCTTTAGTCGGAATGGAAGATGATTTAACTAAATTAAAATTAAGCCAAGAATTCGAGCAAAAAAGAGTTTTAGAAGAACAGGAAAATATTGAAGAAAGTTTGACCACCGCTTATGAAGACGCATTTACTTATATTTCCAACGCTTTTTTAGATTTGCCAACCACGATTACTGTTTTAGATAATATTCTCCACGGTTATGAAATATATGAAAGTGAAATAACCGTTTCTCAAAATCCCAATGATACGGTTTTAAAAAATTCTTTTTTGTCCAGCGATTCAAAAACTAGGGATGATTTTATAAATTTAATTGATAAAGCGGAAGAAAATTATCAAACTATTAGAAAAAAATATGATGATAATTTTAACGATTATCAAAAAATGGATCGTTATGTTGAAAAGGAGATAATTGAAAACATTTTAGAAAAGACCATAGAAACTAGCCGAGGAATTTCCGACACAATAAAAAGCCAGAATAATATGCTTGATTATTGGGTAGATTATCGTTCTAATAAAAATCTGAAGATATACGACCAAATTATTCAATATCAATCCGATTTAAACAGTTATATGTCAAAAGTTAATAGTCATTTGTCGTCTTTATTATCAGTAAGAAGCACGATTAAAACAAAAAAAGAAGATAAATTGAATACGGAAAGAGACATTTTAGAAATAGAACAGAATCATCCGCTTGATTTAGCGGCGGCAAAAAGAAAAATCCAAGAACAAGAAGAAAAAATAAACGATTTAATTTCCGGCGCAACGGAAATAGAAACTAAGAATAAAAAATTATCGATTCAGCAGAAAGAAAACAAATTATTAGAAGCGCAACAGAATTTAAACGACCATTTTATCAAGGCCCCCTTTGACGGGTTAATTACTAATTTAGATGCTAAAAAGGGAGATGATATTTCTTCTAGTACGGTCTTGGCATCTTTAATTTCAAAACAACAAATCGCGGAAATAACCCTTAATGAAATTGAAGCGGCTAAAATTAAAATCGGCCAGCAAGTTGATTTAAATTTCGATGCTTTAGATGGCTTGTTGGTGCGTGGTGAAGTGATGGAAGTAGATAGTTTAGGAACAGTGACCCAGGGTGTTGTTAGTTATAATGTTAGAATTTCTTTTAAGAGCGATGATGAAAGAATTAAACCGGGGATGAGTATTAATGCGTCAATTATTATTGATTCTAAAGAAAATGTTTTATTGATACCAGCTTCAGTTTTAAAATCACAAGGAGATTTTAATTTTATAGAAATATTAGTTGATAATAAGCCGCAAAGGAAAAAAGTAGTTGTTGGATTAAATAATGATATAATGGTGGAGATTATTGAGGGTTTAAATGAAAATGATTTGGTAATATCTTCTTTATTAAATGATCTAGGCGATTTAAATAATCAAAATATAATAAATTATCCCAGCGGTTCTATGCAGGGAGTAATGAGAATAATGCATTAATTTATATGATTAAGTGCCAGAATATTAGTAAAATTTATAAAAATGGAGAAAGCGAATTCGCCGCTTTGGAAAACATTTCTTTTGAAATAGAAAATGGCGAATTAGTGGCGATTGTTGGTCACTCTGGCTCCGGCAAGTCAACCCTAATGCATATTTTAGGAGCTTTAGACAGACCAAGCGCCGGAGATTATTTTTTAGATAACCAGAATATTTTTGGAATGTCTGACGACCAATTGGCTAAAATTCGTTCCCAAAAAATAGGATTTGTTTTTCAATCTTTTAATTTATTGCCCCGAGCAGATGTTTTTAGAAATGTTCTTTTGCCTTTAATTTATGACCCGAATACTGCCAAAATTGATCGTTTTGAGAAAGTTAAAAAATCTCTCATAGCAGTGGGTTTGGAAAAAGAAAGGTGGAATTATTTAGCTAATAATCTTTCTGGCGGGCAAAAACAAAGAGTAGCGATTGCCAGAGCTTTAGTTAATAATCCAGATATAATTTTAGCTGATGAGCCAACGGGTAATTTGGATTCCAAGACTGGAGAAATTGTTCTAAATACATTTAAAAAATTGAATCGGGAAACAGGTCATACAGTTATTTTAATTACTCATGAAAAATATGTAGCGGAGCACGCTGACCGAGTGATTGAAATAAAAGACGGAAAAATTATCGCCGATTTTAAAAATAAAGTTTTTTCCAAAGATTCTATTTTAAAATAACAATTTAAAATTTTTTATGATATTTTCGGATTTAATTAAAGAAACATATTTATCACTTTTGTCAAACAAATCTCGTTCTTTTTTGACCATTCTTGGGATTGTTATTGGAATTGCTTCCGTAATTGTTATGATTTCTATTGGTCACGGCGCGTCTAAAAATATAGAAGAAAATATTCAGTCTTTAGGAACGAATTTATTAGTTGTGATGCCGGGTTCTCAATCAGGTCCCGGTAATATAGTGCGGGGAGGTATGGGGTCTTCCAGCACTCTAACCATTCAAGACGCGGAATATATTAAGGAGCAGATTTTAAATATCAATAATGTAGCCCCTGAAGTTTCCACGAGAAAACAAATAATTTTTAAACAAAATAACACAAATACCAGCGTTTATGGAGTAAATATCGAATATCAGGCGATTAAAAAAATTGAAATGGAATCAGGAACCTTTTTAAAAAATGAGCAAATAACAAAATTTTCCAAAGTAGCGGTGTTGGGGTCGCAAATTCGCGATGATTTATTTGGGGAGAATATTCAAGTAATAGGGCAAAAAATAAAAATTGACAAACAAGAATTTACAATTATTGGCGTTACTAAAACCAAAGGAGGAACAGGGATGGGGAGTTTAGACGACCGCATTTATGTTCCTATTAGCACGGCTCAACATTATTTGACTGGCGGAGATTCAATTAGCGCTATTAATCTTGAAGTTTCCAAAGAAGAATTAATGGAACAAGTTCAAAATGAAGTAACCGGCCTTTTATTGGTCCGCCATAAAATAAAAAACAATCAACCGGATTTCAGTATTATTAATCAAGCGGATATCATGGATACCATGTCATCAATTAGTGATACTTTAACCCTATTATTGGGTTCAATTGCGGGGATATCTTTATTAGTGGGTGGGATTGGCATTATGAATATGATGCTTACTATTGTCGCGGAAAGAACGAAGGAAATCGGTTTAAGAAAATCATTAGGCGCAAGAAACAAAGAAATTAACAGTCAATTTTTATCTGAGTCAATCGCTTTAACGTTTTTCGGGGGTATTATCGGCATTATTTTGGGCTATTTGGTCGCAGTTGTAATTGGTAAATTTAGCCAAACGGCTACTGTAATTACTCTTTCTTCCATTATTCTAGCATTTAGTGTTTCCGCTATTATCGGCATTATTTTCGGTTATTATCCAGCTCGCCGAGCTGCCAAGCTTAACCCGATTGATGCGTTACGATATGAATAATTATTTAAGTGAAATAAATTTCTTTTTCATTCGTATTAATTAGTGAAAAGGATATCCTTAAAATTTAATTGGTATCAAATAAAATAAATATTAAAAATATGGAACAAAAGAATAAAAAAATATTGGGAGTATCTTTCCTAGCCTTAGCTTTATTTCTTGTTTTGACGATCGGAATTAGTTCTGCTTCAGCTCAAGTTTTAAATGGTAAGAAAAATAACAGTGAAATGAGACAGGTCTGGAATGAGGGTCGCGTAGCAATGGATTCCATTTTTGAAAATAATGATTATATTGGTTGGCAGAATTTAATGGAAGAAAAAGTTAAAGCGATGGAACAAAGAATTCAGGAATTAAAAAACAACATCAATCAAGAAAATTTTTCTAAAATGGTTGAAATGCGCAAGTTAATGCAAAATGGAGAATATGAAAAAGCAAAAGAAATAAGGAGTGAATTAGGGGCAACCCCAACAATGGGTTTTGATTTTGGAATGAGAAGCTTTAAAATTAATGGTTTAAAAAGGGGGTTTGCCCCTTTGTAAAATAATCTATTATTATTTAAATAATAGAATTTCCTCACTAAAACTTCCTTGCGGGCTTGTCCCGCAAGGAAGTTTTTATATGGGAATATAAATTAACAAAATGTTTTATTTGTGTTATAATAAAAATAGATGTAGATATATTAATTGTTTAATTTTTGAAATTTATGAAAAAGTTTAGCATTTTATTAATTTTAGTTTTATTCCTTTTACCGAATTTAGCTTTTGGTAAAGCTCAAGAACCAAAACAAAATAAACAGCTAATTCAACCTGTAGAAAAGGTAGAATTTGAGAAAAACATTGAGGGAGTTAAAAATGAAGTCGAACAACCAATTATAAAGGAACAAAAAGAGGTTAAAGTTAGCAATGACAATCAAATTCAATTAAAAGATGTTTCTAAGGATGTTGAAGTAAAAGAGGATTTTAAAGAAGAAAAACAAATTCCAACAAAATTACAAGAAGTTGAAACGATGGAAAGCGGAAAAGAAATAAACGAATTTAATGAGAATCCAAAAGAAGAGAAAAATAAGATAATGAATGTTATTCAAAAAATGTTAAAATTAGAAAAAAAAGATAAGGATATGGATGAACAGCCAACCAAAGAAGAAGAAAGGGCTGAATTCAATATAGAAAACAAAACACAATTAAAAGATGTTTCTAAGGATGTTGAAGTAAAAGAGGATTTTAAAGAAGAAAAACAAATTCCAACAAAATTACAAGAAGTTGAAACGATGGAAAGCGGAAAAGAAATAAATAGTAACGATAAAATAAAAAATAAAGATGAATTAATTAAAGTTACAGAAAAAGATATGGAAAACGGAGAAACGTTTAGGATGGAAAATGAGATTAAAATAGAAATCAAAGATATTCAGGAAAATGAAGTAAAAGAAGAGAATAATGAGAAAATAAGCCAACCCGATATAAAAATAGAGGAAAGGAGGTCTCGAGTAGCCAATACAGTCCAAGAGATGTTGAATGTAGCAGAGAGAAATCAAGGGATTGGAGAACAAATCAAGAATATTGCTCAAACCCAAAATCAGATGCAGGAAGAAACAGATAATTCTTTAAAAGATGTAAAAAATAGGTCTAATTTAGTTAAATTTTTAATCGGACCAGATTATAAGAAAATAGATCAAGTTGAAGAAAAAATCGAGCAACACGAAGAAAAAATTGAAGAATTAAAAGAATTAAAAAATCAGTTGGAAAATAGCGGAGATGAAATAATTTTAGAGGAGCAAATCAAAGAAATGGAACAAGTAAAAGAACAGGTGAAAGAAGAAGTAAAATTAGAAGCCAAATCGTTTAGCCTTTTTGGTTGGTTAAATCGGGCGTTTTCCAAAAAAAAATAGCAAAAAAATTAATTTAAAATCCTTGTTAATTTTTTATTGACAAGGATTTTATTTTTATTGGATTTTAATTAGGAATATGTTATTATGAATAAATAAGATAAAAAATATGGAAAATAATTCAATTTATCAAATTCCATTAGCGGATAGAATTAGGCCAAAATCATTGATTGATTTTTTGGGTCAAGAAGAAATTATTGGCCCTCATACCTTATTAAGAATGGCGATTGAATCTGATCAGATTCCGTCTTTAATTTTATGGGGACCGCCAGGAAGCGGAAAAACAACATTGGCTTTTATTATTGCTCAAAAAACAAAATCAGAATTTATTAAAATTAGCGCTGTTTCCAGCGGTTTAAAAAATTTGCGAGAAATTATTGAAAAGGCAGAAAATAACAAAAAACAAAATAAAAAAACAGTTCTTTTTATTGACGAAATCCACCGATGGAATAAAACCCAGCAGGATGCATTACTTCCATATGTGGAAAAAGGATTAATTATTTTAATTGGAGCGACTACGGAAAATCCAAGTTTTGAGGTGCGAGGAGCGCTTTTATCCCGTTGTCGGGTTTTTGTTTTAAAAAAATTAGAAGAAAAGCAAATTATAAAAATTATTAAAACTGCTTTGAAAAATAAAAAAGAAGGGTTGGGAAAATTTAAAATAAATATCAACCAACAGGCTTTAACAGGATTAGCTCAATTAAGCAATGGAGACGCCCGAATTGCTTTAAATGCTTTAGAATACGCGGTTTCTTCTTTCTTGGTAATAAAAGAAGATAAAGATAAAGAAATTATCATTACTTTAGAACAAATAAAACAAGCTTTTCAAAAATCGCATCTTTTCTATGATAAAGATGGGGAAGAACATTATAATATTATTTCCGCTTTACATAAGTCAATGCGCGGTTCAGACCCCCAAGCTGCTCTTTATTGGTTGGGGCGGATGATTGAAGCTGGAGAGGATCCATTATACATTGCTCGAAGATTAATTCGTTTTGCTTCTGAAGATGTTGGATTAGCTAATTCTAAAGCATTAGAACAAGCTGTGGCCGCTTATCAGGCTTGTCATTTTATCGGTTTGCCTGAATGCAATGTGGTTTTAGCTCAAGTAGTAGTTTATATGGCCAAGGGTAAAAAATCAAATGAATTATATTCGGCTTATAATCGCGTTGTTGAGGATATTGAAAAATACGGGAATTTGCCGGTCCCGATGCATATTAGAAATGCGCCAACTAAGTTAATGAAAGATTTAGGTTATGGCAAAGATTATAAATACAGTCCGGAATATAATTATCAAGAGAAGCAGGAATATTTGCCGGAAAAACTGAAAAACAAAAAATATTTGGAATAATATTATTTTTATAAAATTGATTTTGAAATAATTTTTATTTTGATTCGTATTATAAACGGGATGCTTTCCATCCCGTTTTCTTTTTAAAAAAGAGTATTTGCTTTTAAAATAAAATTCATTATTATTAAATAATGAAAAGTAAAAAAATAATTGAGTTTAAAAAAGAAATTAAATTTTTAAGCAATAAAAAAAGAGCCAAAAATTCTCAAAGGTTTTTTAAAACCGGGTCCGGAGAATATGGGGAAGGGGATGTATTTTTAGGCATTAAAACGCCGATTCAAAGGAAAATCGCTAAGAAATACAACGATTTTAATTTTCAAGAGTTAAAAGAGTTATTAAAAAGCAATATTCATTGCTATCGCTTTATCGCTTTAATAATTTTAATAGACAAATTCGGGAAATCGAAAGAAAAGGAAAAGAAAAAAATTTTTAATTTTTATTTAAAAAATATTAAAGGAATTAATAATTGGGATTTGGTTGATATTTCCGCGCCGAAGATTTTGGGCAATTATTTGCTAAATAAGAATAAAAATTTACTTTTTTTATTAGCGAAATCAAAAAATCTTTGGAAAAAAAGAATTGCCATTATCTCAACATATCAATTTATCGAAAATAATTTGTTTCAGCCGACTTTTAAAATCGCCGAATTATTACTTCACGATGAGCATGATTTAATTCATAAAGCGGTTGGTTGGATGTTAAGAGAGGTTGGGAATAGAAATCAAGAAACTGAAGAAATTTTTTTAAAAAAATATGTTAATTTTATGCCGAGAACCATGTTAAGATATGCCATTGAAAAATTTTCTAAAAATAAAAGGATATTTTATTTATCTCAAAAACAAATAAAATTTGACGAAAAGTGATTTTGTTGTTATAATTAGACTAATCTAATGAAAGGAGGAAAAAATGATTGAAAAAAATCCCTTTCTTTGTCCTAACGGCATTTTTTTTAATTCCCCGACATTTTTTTCTGAGATAAATGTTGGAAAATTAACAAAAATGCCCGCTATTCAATGGTGCGGGAACTTGAATGGCAATGAAATAACCTCAAAACAATTTTTCTTTTTCTTAAAGATTAAAAATCTTAAAGAAAAAAAAGAATTTTTTAAAACACTTAGACAGGGTTTTAAAATTGAGGTTATGATGATAAATTTAGAAATAGCTTCAATTGTTATTTCTAAAAATTATAATGGAATAAAGAAAAGCAAAACTTTTTTTGTTCCGATTATTCCTATTTCTTTAGGAAAAAGCAAGATTTTTCCGGAAAAATGGGAAAGGACAAAGGAATAAAATCCTTTTGGCTTGCCAAAGGGATTTTTTGATAAAATTAGCCCCTTTAACAGATTTTTATAAAGGCTTTAATAATAATTATTGTCTTTATTTTTTTTTCTGTTATAATTGATTTATAGGTTACTAATTTTAAATTTAACTATTAAAAAGATAAAAAAATGAAGAAAAGAAAATTATTATTTCTCGTTTTATTAATTCTTATTATTTTAGTGGTTTTGTCTTTATTTAAAAATTCTAAAAAAGTTGCTTTAGAACAGGAAAACAACCCAAGCCAAATCGAATTAGTTAATTTAGAGCAAATTTGTTTTAAAAAAGACACGACCTTTTCAATGTCCATTAAAGAAGCAGAAGAAATATCAAAAAATAGCGAATGTAAAGAACAAGGAAATTTATTAGATTCTTATATTTGTAATGAAATAACCGGTACTTGGTGGATTGAATTAGAAACAGAAAAAGAAGGTTGCAATCCAGCTTGCGTGGTTGACGTTGAAACAAAAGAAGCGGTTATTAATTGGCGTTGCACCGGGCTTTTAATTCCGCAAACAGAATAATAAAATAATAAACTAACTATTTTTTTTATGTTATCAATTTTAGGATTGTTTTTAATTATTATCGCCTGGTTAATTCAACTTCGGCAAACCAATAAAAGAATAAATATATTTTTTATTGGTTTTTATTTAATAGGCGCGATTGTTTTATCAATTGGCGGTTTTCTCCAAAATTTAAACCTAATCGCTTGGTTGAATTTAATCACATTTTTATTAGCTTTAATAGTTTTGATTAAAAATATAAAAAAATAAAAAAATTAATAAATAACTGGCTAATTGTTAAAATTTCTAGTTATTTATTTTTATAAAAGTTTATATTAACAACAAGAAATGAAAAAGAATAAAAAATTTACTTATTATTTTGGAAATAAGAAGGCAGACGGGAACGCAAAAATGAAGAAATTATTAGGGGGAAAAGGCGCTAATTTGGCAGAAATGGTTAATTTGGGATTGCCAATACCGCCCGGTTTTAGTATTACCACTGAAGTTTGTCGCCATTATCACCAAAATGACAGGCAATTACCTAAAGGATTGAAATTGGAAGTAAAAAAAATGATTGATAAATTAGAAAAAGAAACGAAAAAGTTTTTTGGAAAAAAAGAAAATCCTTTATTAGTTTCCGTTCGCAGCGGGGGAGAAATATCTATGCCAGGGATGATGGATACGATATTGAATCTTGGCTTAAACGATGAAATAGTAATTAATTTAGCGCAAAAAATGGAAAATAGTTGTTTTGCTTATGATGCTTATCGCCGTTTAATTCAGATGTTTGGCAATATAGTTTTAGGCATAGAAAAAGACAATTTTGAAAAGATTTTAGGTCAATTAAAGAAAAAACAAAGCAAAGAAAACGATTTTGATTTAAATAAAACTGATTGGCAATGGGTAATCAATCAATATAAAAATTTAATTAAAAGGAAAACAAAAAAAGATTTTCCACAAAATCCTTGGCAACAACTTTTAATGGCGCAAAAAGCCGTTTTTGAAAGCTGGAACACTTCTCGAGCAAAAAAATATCGGTCTTTGAATAAAATTCCAGATAATTTAGGAACTGCGGTAAATATTCAAGCAATGGTTTTTGGAAATTTAGGAAAGGACAGCGCTACCGGCGTCGGTTTTACCAGAAATCCTTCAACGGGTGAAAAAAAGATATATGGAGAATATTTGATTAACGCGCAAGGGGAGGACGTAGTGGCTGGAATTAGAACCCCTCAGCCTTTAGACAATATGAAAAAAGAAATGTCCTTAATTTATCGCGAATTAAAGGTTTTAACTGATAAATTAGAAAAACATTATCAAGAAGTGCAGGATTTTGAATTTACCATAGAAAAAAATAAATTATATCTGCTTCAAACGAGAACTGGCGAAAGGACCGCGTCAGCGGCAATTAAAATTGCCATGGATATGGTAAAAGAAAAATTAATCAGTCCCAAACAGGCAATTTTAAGAATTAAACCGGAACAAATTAATCAATTATTGCATCCAATCATTAACCCAATGGTGAAAATAAAGATTATTGCCCGCGGTTTACCAGCATCACCCGGCGCTGCGGTTGGTCAAATAGTTTTCAATTCGAATGAAGCGGTAAAAATTGGAAAAATAAAACCGGTTATTTTAGTCAGGAATGAAACTTGCCCCGATGACATTCATGGTATGGATGCGGCGCAGGGAATTTTAACTGTTAGGGGCGGGATGACCAGCCATGCGGCGGTAGTAGCCAGGGGAATGGGGAAATGCTGCGTGAGCGGTTGTGAATCAATCATGGTAGATGAAAAAAACAAAAAAATTATTATTGGAAAAACAATCGTCAAACAAGGAGATTGGATTAGTTTGGACGGCGGACAAGGAACTGTTATTTTAGGAAGAGTTCCCTTAATTGAACCCAAATTAAGCGTTTATTTTGGTCAATTTATGAAATTGGTAGACCAAATTAAAAAAATTAAAGTGTGCGCTAATGCGGATACTCCTAAAGACGCCAAAAAAGCCAGAGAATTCGGAGCCGAAGGAATTGGTTTAGTCAGAACTGAACATATGTTTTTTGCTAAAGAAAGGCTATTTTGGATGCAAAAAATGATTTTGGCTGACAATGAAACGGCAAGAAGACAGTCATTGAAGAGACTATTAATTTTTCAAAAGCAGGATTTCAAAGATTTGTTCAAAGTTATGAGGGGTTTCCCAGTCACAATTAGGACATTGGATCCTCCTTTGCATGAATTTTTACCTAAAACCAATCAAGAAATAAAAGAGTTGGCGAAAAAAATAAAAATTTCGGAAAAAATAATTCTGGAAAAATCAAAAGAATTAGCTGAGACTAATCCAATGCTTGGACATCGCGGTTGTCGTTTAGGAATTACTTATCCGGAAATAACTGAAATGCAAACAGAGGCCGTCATTTCGGCAGCCTGTGAATTAGCTAAATCTAAAATAATGATTGAACCGGAAATAATGATTCCTTTAGTGGGAAACCTAAATGAGTTTAAAAATCAGAAAAAAATAGTCTGCGAAATTGCCGAAAAAGTAATGAATAAATACGGAAGAAAGATAAAATATAAAGTGGGGACAATGATTGAAATTCCTCGCGCTGCTTTAACAGCTGACGAAATTGCCAAAGAAGCAGATTTTTTTTCATTTGGCACTAATGATTTAACTCAAATGGGAATGGGCTTTTCGCGGGATGATGCGGGGAAATTCATTAAAATTTATTTAGAAAAGGGAATTTTTCAAGAAGACCCCTTTCAAGTATTAGATCAATCGGGAATTGGTCAGTTAGTCAAAATCGGTTTAGAAAAGGGGAGAAATACTAAAAAAGATTTAAAAATTGGCATTTGTGGAGAACATGGAGGGGAACCGCAAAGCGTTAAATTTTGCGCTAGAATTGGCATGAATTATGTAAGTTGTTCTCCTTATCGCATTCCAATTGCTAAATTAGCTGCTGCTCAACAAGTTTTAGAGAAATAAGTTAATAATCTAAAAAAAAAAGATTTTTCCTTTAAAAACGGCCTTTTTTCTTGAAAAAAAATATTAAGATGTCATAATGAAATTATTAGTAAAATAAGTTTTTTTTATGCCGCCATTTAGAAATATTGAAATTAAAATAAATTTGACCACTAAATTCGTTGTTTTGTTTTTAATAATTGCTTTAATACCTTTGGCAATTGGAATTTTCATTAGTTATGACAGTTCAAAGAGAATATTAGAAAAAGAATCAGCAAATTATCTTTATGGTGTTTTGGAAAATCGGATTAGCCAAATAGAGTCTTATTTTTTAAGTCAAAAAGAAGAAGCAAAAAAAATATCTAGCCTTGATAAAACAATTAAAATTTGCGAATCACTTAATGAATTTTCTGAAAGATCTGGTTTAAGTCCAGTCGATTACTCTTTGGTTGATAGAAGTTTAGCTCTTGATTTGGAATATTTAACAAAATCATCAGATTACAATGATTTTTTATTTTTTTCTTTAAATAACCAAATACTTTTTTCTAAAGAAAAAGAATATTCCGAAGAAAAACAGCAACGGTTTAAAGATATTTTAACAAAAGCGGAAGAAAAAAATTTAGAAACCCAAATAACGAATTTTAAATATTATCCGGAAGATAAAAAAATATCAGCTTTTATTTTTTCCCCTATTTTAAGAGAAAATCAACCAATCGGATTTTTGCTTTTAGAAATAAATCAAAGAAAGTTTTATTATATTTTTGAAAATAAGGTCGGATTAGGAGAAACAGGAGAAGTTTTTATTTCTTTAAGAGATGGCAATAAAGCGGTTTTTATTTCTCCTTTAAAAAATGTTTTAGATGCTCCTTTAAACAGGAAAATACCTTTTGGCGCGCCAACCGGAGAGGCAATTCAGAAATCATTACAAGGAGAAGACGGTTGGGGGGCAGTAAAAGACTATCAAGGAAAAAAGGTTTTAGCGGTTTGGCGTTATTTACCCGCTTTTGAATGGGGAATAGTGGCTAAAATTGAAATAGAAGAAGTTTTAGAATCAGCGATTGATTTAAAAAATCGCCTTTTATTAATTGCTTTGGTTCTTTTAATTATGATTGTTTTTATTAATTTTCTTTTAGCCAGGTCAATTTCAAACCCAATTCGTAGTTTAACCGCGATTACGGAAAAAATTTCTCAAGGTAATTTGACAGCAAGGGCAAAAATAAAAACAGGCGATGAAATTGAAAAATTGGGGAATTCTTTCAATTTAATGACAGAAAAATTAATCCAATCTCAAAACGAATTGCAAAAAAAATTTAATGAACTTTTTGCTGTTTTAAACAGTATTAGCGATGGGGTATTCGTTCTTGACCAAAATAAAAATATCAAAATTTTCAACCCGGCGGCAGAAGATATTTCTGATTTTAAAAAAGAAGAAATAATCGGCAAAAAATGTAATCAAGTTTTTAATTTTGTTTCTGAAAAAAACAAAAAAGAAAAGGATAATTTTATTGATTTAGCAATGGAAGAGGGGATTATTAAAGAGACAAAAAGAGATACCATTTTAATTAAAAAAAATAAAGAGATATTGCCGGTTGCCGGGGCGGCCGCGCCATTAAAAAATGAATTTCAAAAAATCATTGGATGTGTCATTGTTTTTCGCGATATTTTAAAAGAAAGGGAGATAGATAAAGCAAAAACAGAATTTGTTTCTTTAGCTTCCCACCAATTAAGGACTCCTTTATCCACGGTTAATTGGTATTCAGAGATGCTTCTTAATGAAGAAGTTGGGAAAATCAATGAAGACCAAAAAAAATATCTTCAAGCTCTTTATGGGGCTAGTCGGCGAATGGTTTCCTTAGTAAATGCTTTATTAAATGTGTCTCGAATTGAACTTGGAACATTTTCAATTAACCCAGAGCCCGTGGATTTTATTAAAATTGTAAAAAATGTTTTAGAAGAGTTGGAACCTCAGATTAAAATAAAAAATTTGGAAATTAATGAAAAATATGATTTCAATTTACCAATTGTTAATACTGATCAAAAACTTTTAAAAATCATTTTACAAAACCTTGTTTCTAATTCCGTTAAATATACAAGATTTGGCGGAAAAATAGATTTAGGAATATTAAAACAAAAAGAGGATGTTTTAATTAAAGTTGAGGACAATGGTTATGGTATTCCTAAAAAACAACAATCGAAAATATTTACTAAATTTTTTCGCGCCAATAATATTTTAGAAAAAGATACAAACGGAAACGGACTCGGTCTTTATATCGTTCAAACAGTAGTAGGGGGATTAGGAGGAAAAATTTGGTTCGAATCAGAAGAAAATAAAAGAACTTGTTTTTATGTAAGTATTCCTATAAAAGGGATGAAATATAAAAGCGGAAATAAAATTTTATTAAATTAAGATATTTATTCTATGTCTAAAAAAAAAATAAAAGTACTTATTGTGGAGGATGAAATTGCTTTGCGTCAAGCCATGGTGGACAAATTTACTCGAGAAGGTTTTTGGACCTTTGCGGCTAAGGATGGAGAAGATGGCTTAAATCAAGCCCTCACTGAAAGGCCAGATATAATTCTCTTGGATATTATTATGCCCAATATGGATGGTCTTACTATGTTAAAGATATTAAGAAATGATCAAGAATGGGGGAAAGATGTGCCGGTTATGGTTTTAACCAATTTAAGCGATGTTGATAATGTTTCGCGTGCCGTGGAAAATGGAGTATATGAATTTTTAGTAAAAAGCGACTGGCGACTTGACGATTTAGTAGATAAGGTAAAAGAAAAATTGCATTTTAAATAGTTTTTAACCCATATTACAAAAATGAAGAACATTGCTGATATAAAATCAGGGATAATCGGGGTGTATAAAACAAAAGGTATTTCTTCTTTTGAGGTTATTAAAGAACTGCGTCAGAGATTAAAAATTAAAAAAATTGGACACGCTGGAACATTAGACCCTTTAGCTCAAGGAGTTTTAGCGGTGGGAATCGGCAAAGAAGCTTGTCGGAATTTATTTCAAATAGTAAAAAAAGAAAAGGAATATTTAGCTTTAATAAAATTAGGTTTTAACAGTTTAACTGATGATGAAGAAGGGAAAAAGGAGGAAACAGATATCATTCAAGAACCAAGTTTAAAAGAAATAAAAAGAGCTTTAAAAAAATTTAAAGGAATATTTTATCAAGTTCCTCCTATTTATAGCGCGATTAAAATTAATGGGAAACCGGCTTATAAATTCGCCAGAGAAAAAGAGAAAATTATTTTTAGAAAAAGAGCCGTGGAAGTAAAAAAGATAAAAATTTTGAATTATCAGTGGCCCTTTCTTAAAATGAGAATCGTTAGTGGCCCTGGTTTTTATGTTCGCGCTTTAGCTAGGGACATTGGGAAAGAACTAAAAACAGGGGGTTATTTAGCTGATTTGGAAAGAATTAGGGTAGGGGATTTTAAGAAAAAAGATTGTTTTAGAATATAAATGAATTGGCATTTTTTTCAAAAAAAAGAAAAGGAAGTAAATATTAAAAAGTTTGCCCCTCTGTTTATCGGGGTAATTTTATTAATTTTTATCTCAATTTTAACTGATGGGATTTTTTATAAGAGAAAAAATTTTCTTTTACAAGAAAAAGAAAAAAATAATCAGCAAATAACAGAAAATATTTTATTAAAAAACGATTTTGAAATAAAAGAACATTTTATTCAACCGGGCGAGGTTTTCAGCAAATTAAATACCGCTTTGGGGCTTTCTTCAGAAAAATTGGAGCAGATTTTAATATTTTCTCAAAAAGTTTATGATTTATCCAATATTAAAGCGGGGAATAAAATCAGTTCGTTTTTTGACCAGAAAGACAAAAAATTGATAAAAATTGAATATCAAATTGACGAAGAAAAAATTCTTTTAGTGGAAAATTTTGAAAATGATGAATTAAAAGCAAAAATACAAGAAATAAAATATGAAATTGAACCAATTAGGGTTTACGGAAAGATAAAAGAGACTCTTTATCAATCCGGTAAAGAAAAGGGATTAGAAGATAAAATCATCATTGAAATGGCAGATATATTTTCCTGGGATATTGATTTTGGTTTTGACGTCAGAGAAGGTGACGAATTTGAAATTATTTATGAAAAAAGGTACTTAGAAGGACAAGAAGTTAAGCCGGGAAAAATACTCATTGCCCGCTATCAAAATGAGGGTAAAGATTATTGGGCGGTTTATTTTAAAGATCAGGAACAAAGGGAGGATTATTATGATTTAGAAGGTAATTGTTTAAGAAGGCAATTTTTAAAATCTCCTTTAAACTATCGTTATATTAGCTCTGGTTATAGTTTGCGCCGTTTACACCCTTTATGGGGTATATATACCACTCATCAGGCAATTGATTATGCTGCTTCATGTGGAACACCTGTTTCCGCCTCTGGCGCCGGAACAATCATTTTCGCCGGATGGAAAAATAATGTTTACGGCTATAGCGTAGGAATTAGGCATAATGGAACCTATACCACAGAATATAATCATCTTTCTTCTTTTGCTAAAGGAATTAAATATGGAGCTAAAGTAAATCAAGGACAGACAATCGGTTTTGTTGGAACAACTGGTACTTCTTCTGGTTGCCACCTTGACTATGCGATGAAAAAATATAACCAATATGTGAATCCTTTAAATCAAAATTTTGACCGCTCTGAACCGGTTAACAATATTTATATAAGCGATTTTAATTTTTATAAGGAAATGTTTTTAAGGATGTTGTCCCATTAATATAATTGATGATTAATTATATTTTTTTATGGGTTTTTATTATTATTATATTTATTATCAATAAAATTATGGAGAATTTAAGAATTAAAAAATTAAAGAATGGATTAAAAGTTTTACCTATTCCTAATAATTTTTTTAATTCTACATATATTAGATTATATGTTAAAATAGGATCTCGTTATGAACAAAAAAATGAAAAGGGATTTAGTCATTTAGTAGAACATATTATTTCTAAAAAAGCATACGAATTTTTTAAATCAAAGGATAATTGGACAGACGATCCGGTTTTAGAATGTTTTAATTGTAAAACCATGGATAGTTATACATGCTATTCTTTTGAAATTCATAAAAGTGATTTATATAAAGGAATTAAATTAATAGGCGAAATATTATCGAATAATAACTTATCGGCAATAAATTTAAAAAATGAAAAAGAAATTATTATTAATGAAATTTACGAAGAAAGAGATGATTTTTATTATCGAACAAGGAATATTTTTAGGAAAAATTATTATAAAAATAATAATTTAAAAAACTCAATTTTGGGGAACATAAGTGATATAAAAAAAGCAAACAAAAAATCAATTCAGAATTTTATAAAAAAATACTATCAACCATATAATATGGTTTTAGTTGTAAGTGGAAATATTCAAGATGAAAATAATTTATTAAAATTAATCCGTAAAAAATTTAATTTTAAATTTTTTAAAAAAACACAAAAAAATAAATTTTCTAAATTAAAATCTGTAAAAGGGGGAGTAAAAATTATTTATAAACAAAGCAAACAGTTATATATTAATTATATAAGAACGTTTTTTATCCCTGATTTTATTACAAGAATAAAATGGGATGTTTTTGTTCGTATTTTTGAACAATATTTGTTTAATTATATTAGAAATAAGGGTTTTTCCTATTCTTTAAATATGAATTTGTTTGATTTCGAAGAATTTTTTAATATAGATCTTACTATTATTATAAGTAAGAAAAAAGTTTTTAATTTTATAACAATTTTTAAAAAATATATTCAAGCATTTAAAAACAATTTTGATGATAAAAATTTAAAATTAGTTAAAGAAGAATTAATTAAATCATATGATATTGTTCGAGACTATCCCAAAGATAAAGCAAAATTATTTGGGTGGCAGACAATAATGTTTCCTAATCAAAAATTATTATCCATTGAAAAAATTCAAAAAACGATAGAACAAATTTCAACTAAAGATATAATTGATTGTTTTAATATGTTTTTAAAAGTAAATAGTTTTTTACTTATTACTGGTTGTTTAAAAAATAATAAAAAAAATAATAAATTTTTATTAAAAGATAGTTAAATTAAATTTGGTTTATATAAATTAAATATGTAATTAGATTTAATGTGATAAAAATTTTGATGTTGTCAAAAGAATAAGATTAGGTTATAATAAATAAGTAAAAATAATTAATTTTTAATAAAAAATTTATGGAAGCTTATTGTGTAAAATGTAAAGCTAAAAGAGAAATGAAAGACGCAGAAGAAATTGAAATGAAAGGCAAGGGCGCAACCAAGCGTCGAGCCATGAGAGGCGTTTGTCCTGTTTGTGGGACAAAAATGTTCAGAATTTTGGGAAGCAAAAAAACGTCTTAATTTATTTTCGATTTTTAAGCTCTATTTTTATTTCTTATTGATAATAAGGAATAGTCTTTTATTTTTTATATAAAATGGATAATCAAACGGTTGCTAAAATTTTAAGACAAACAGCTGATCTTTTAGAGATTATGGAAGCAAATTCTTTTCGCATTAAAGCATATCGTCAAGCGGCCCAATCAATAGAGAGTTTAGCAACAGATATTTATCAAATATATCAAAAAGATAAATTAAAAGAAATTTCCGGGGTGGGGGTGGGAATTGAAAAATATATTAAAGAGTTAATAAAAACCGGCACTTGTTGGGAATTTGAAAAGTTTAAAAAACAAATTCCCTTATCTGTTTTAGAGCTTTTAAAAATTGAAGGATTAGGACCTAAAAAAGTTAAATTCCTTTATCATAAATTTAAAATCACCTCTTTAATTAAACTGGAAAATCTTTTAAAATCGCATTTTTTACTAAAAGAAAATGGCTGGGGAGAAAAAAGTGAACAGAATATTTTAAAATCAATTTTTCTTTATAAAAAATTTAACCAAAGATTTTTACTTGGTGAAATTTATCCATTGGCTCAAGAAATTATAAAAGAGCTTAAAAAATCAAAATTTGTCGATCAAATTGAAATTTGCGGTTCTTTGCGAAGACAAAAGGAAACGGTTGGGGACATAGATATTTTAATTACTTCTTCAAAACCGAGACAAGCAATTAAACTTTTTACGACACTTCAAAATGTTAAAAGAATTTTGGCGCAAGGCGCAACTAAGGTTCAGGTTGTTTTAAAGCAGGGGATAGGCGCTGATCTAAGAGTAGTTAAACCAGAAAGTTTTGGCGCAGCCATTCACTATTTTACCGGTTCTAAAAATCATAATATCAAAATTCGTTGGTTGGGAATGAAAAGGAATTTAAGAATCAATGAATATGGGGTCTATCGAATTGAAAAAAATAATAGAAAAATAAAAATTGGCGGTGAGTTTGAAAAAGACATATTTAAAGCAGTGGGTTTGCCTTGGATTAATCCAGAATTAAGGGAAAATCAAGGCGAAATTGAGGCGGCCCAGAAAAAACAATTGCCTAATTTAATTCAAATAAAAGACATTAAAGGTGATTGTCATTTACATACGGTTTGGTCTGATGGAAAGGAAAATATTTTAGAAATGGCGAAAAAAGCAAAAGAACTCGGCTATCAGTATTTAGCAGTTACTGACCATGCCAGTTTTATTAAAGTGGCGAACGGTTTGGATATTAAAAGAACGATTGAATATTTGAAAGCAGTTAAAAAAGCTGATAAAAAAATAGGTGGCATTAAAATTTTAGCCGGAATTGAGGTTGATATTAAGAAAAATGGCGACCTTTACTTGCCGAACCAAGTTTTAAAAAAATTTGATTTGGTAATTGGCGCGATTCACAGTGGTTTTAAAACGGAAAAAGAAGTAATGACCAAAAGGATTATTAAGGCCATGCAAAATCGTTACCTTGATGTTTTAGCCCATCCCAGTGGCCGGCTGATAAACAAAAGAGAACCATATCAGTTTGATTTTAATCAAATTTTGGAACAAGCAAAAAAAACCAAAACTATTTTGGAAATTAATTCTTCTTACCAAAGGCTTGATTTGAATGCCAATCAAGCGAGATTAGCCAAGGAAAAGGGGGTCAAAATGATTATATCAACTGACGCTCACAATACTGGTTCTTTAGAAATGATGAAGTTTGGAATTGCCAATGCTCGAAGGGGTTGGTTGGAAAAAAAAGACATAATTAATACTAAATCTTTAAAAGATTTTTTAAAACAATTAAAAAGAAATAAATAAGGAATTTAATAGAATATGAGCAAAAAATATTATCAAACATTAAATGGCGCAACCTTGTCGACAAAATCTAAAAAGATTTTTGCTAATCGACGGTCTCAATCAAGAAAAATGGTTTTTAAGAAAAAAAACCGGCGTTTTAAAATTATTATTATTTCTTTAATTTTTTTGATTTTTGTTTTTTTAATAATTTACTTTTTGTTTTTTTCAAAATATTTTAAAATAAATAATATTGAGATTAAGAAAACAGAGGATTACAATTTAACCTCTGATTTAGAATTAAAGCAAGAAATATTTTTATTGTTGACGAAAAAAAGATTTATTTTTCCCCAAAACAGCATTTTAGCTTTTAATTCTAAAAATTTAGCGAAAATAATGAATAATGATTCCCGTTATGATGAGTTTTATATTGAAAAAAAGTTGCCCCATACCCTGATAATTAAAATTAAAGAGTCAAAACCAATCGCTTTTTTAATTAGTTTTGGCAATTATCAAAATTATTATCTTAACGAACAAGGAAAAACAATTTTAATGTCGCAAAATGATGAATTTTTTACGACACCCGAAAATAGAGAAATAGAAATTCAAGAAAGAGAAAAGGATTTTCCTATTTTTTATGACCAGACTGAAATAAATCTTGATAGTGAGAAATATCAAAATCTTTTAAAAAGTGTCATAACCTTTATTAATGACCCGGTTTTTCAAAAAAATAATTTAAAGGCAGAGATAATAAAAATTACAGAAAAAGGGGGCATATTTGAGATTACTATCAAGACTAATGAAAAATGGGAGATTTTTATTAATTCTGAGTCTGATTTTGAAAAACAAGCAATTAATTTAAATTTAATTTTGGAAGAGAAGATAAAACAAAGAACAGATTTGGAATATATTGATTTACGTTTCGGCGAAAAAATATTTTATCAATAAACTATCTCAGAATAATAAAAATATTATAAAAATGAAAATAAGCCATATTCCGGGCTTATTTTTATAATTGGTTTATTTTATAATAAATAGTTTAATCCTTGTCGTCAAATGTATATTGTGCGACCCTAAATCAAGATTTTATCCTAAATCCCCTACGGAATTATGATATCATTAAATTGAGAACGATTATTTTCTTTTTCAATTTTTAAATAAAAATTATTGCTTTGATTTGATATCTCTGACCAAGTTTCTAAATATTTTTTAATGAATAAGGTCCCAGCAATAAAAATTATTAAAATTGCCGCTAAAAGTAAAAGCAAAGAAATAAAAGGAGGAATTTCCTTATGCCACCATGATTTTGGATTTTTTTGTTCTTTCATATACAAATTATTTTATTTTTTATAATAAATAATCTTTTGGATTAACTGGAATGCCTTGGAAACGGACCTCAAAGTGCAAATGCGGGCCAGTGGAAAAGCTTCCAGCCCCAGAGGTTCCCGGCAATCCCCCGCTTCGGCCGATAATTGCTCCTCTTTTAACATATTCACCTTCTTCTACTAAAATTTCACTTACGTGCCCATAAATAGTTGAAAAGGAATCATTATGAATAATCATAATATAACTATAGCCTAAACCTCCGTGTTTTGCGCGCGCAATATAACCTGAAGCGGCGGCTCTTACTGCGGTGCCCTGTGACGCTCTTAAATCAATTCCTGAGTGCTCTCCAATCCAATTTCGATATGGATAATCTGGGTCATGAAAATTACAAGTAATCCCTTCTAAAGGGACTGGCCAAGAAAAAACAATATTGCCCTCTTTTTCCATCATTTCTGCCATATTTTCTTTTTCATTGGCCATTTTTTGGCGAACTTTACCCTCTAAACTGGAAATTTCATTTTCAATATCCTGTTTTTCTTCTAATGTTTGAGCTAAAAGGCTTTGAAATTTCCATTCCACTCCCCTAGTTTCTTCTAACAAGTTCTTTTGAGTTTGCTCTTCTGAAGCTAATTTAGCCTTTTTATCTTTTAAATCGGATTGCAGGTTTACTAATGTTTTTAATTGGAGCCTTAAATCTTTTTCTTGAAGCTCTAATCCCTCCTTAATAAGATTAATTTTTTTTAATAAATGGGTTAAATCACCCTGTAAAGTATTTAAATAACGTAAATGATTAAAAAATTCCGACAAAGAATCATTAGAAAAAAATATTTCCAATTGATTTTTTTGGTCATATTGATTAAGGGTTTGCAAAACGGCTTTTAAATCTTTTTGATAATCTTTAATTTCTTCTTTTTTTTCCAAGACTTTAAATTGAATATTCTTAATAGAAAGATTTGCAGTTTCTATTTCTATTTCTATTTCTTTAATTTGGATTTCTCTTTCTAAAACTTGATTTTGCAAAAGAGAAATTTGGTTTTTCAAACTTATCGCTTCATTTCTTTTAATTTCGATTTTTTCCTGGTAAATCGTTTTTTGTTGTTCTAAATCTAAAATCGTTTTTTGTTGTTCTTCTATTTCTTTTTGAATGTTTTTAATTTCTTCCGAATAATCGATTTCCAACGCAAAAACTGGTGAAAAAAATAAAAATATAACAGTTAGACAAAAAACAATTTTAAATAAAATATTTCTATTTCTCATCAATTTTTCTTAATTTTTTAATTGCTTGTTCAATCCTTTTTAAAGTCTCTTCCTTGCCAAAAATTTCTGCAATTTGTTCTGGCGGAGGAGACATTTTTTCTCCGCTTAAACTCACTCTAAGTGACCAAAATATTTCTCCATTTCCTCTCTCTTTAGCTAAATTATTTAGTTTTTTAATAATTTTTTTTGCATTAAAAAAATTTGAAGAAATATTTTGCAGTTCTTCCTTAATTTTTCTCAAATTAACTCCGGTTTGTTCTAAAGTGGTTTCTTTCCAAGCTAAAAGGCGCGCGTCATATTCCAATTCTTTTTGAAAGAAAAATTTTGTTAAATCTTTTATCTCTTCTGCTTTTTTTAATCTTTCTTGTTCTAATTTGACAATTTGCTTTATTTTTTTAAAAGAATATTCTTTTTCTTTAATTAATCCAGATTCAATTAAATAAGGTCGGCAAATTTTGGTTAATTTATTAAGAGGTAATTTTCTAAGATAATAACCATTTAGCCAATCTAATTTTTTTCGATCAAAAATTGCTCCGGCTTTTTGAATTTTTTTCAAAGAAAAAATTTTAATCAATTGTTTCAAAGAAAAAATTTCTTGGTCATTTCCAAGGTTCCATCCCAAAAGAGCTAAAAAATTAATTAAAGTTTCAGGTAAGTATCCTTGACCTAAATAATCTTCTACCGCTACGTCCCCCTGTCTTTTAGAAAGTTTTGAATGGTCAGGATTAAGTAATAAAGGCAAATGGGCAAATTCAGGAATATCCCATCCAAATGCTTGATAAATTAAAATATGTTTCGGCGTAGATGGTAGCCACTCCTCTCCCCTGATTACTTGGGTAATTTTCATAAAATGGTCATCTATCACATTAGCTAAATGATAAGTTGGCCAGTCATCTGATTTTAATAAAATTTGGTCATCAATATTTTTTAAGTCGAATTGTATTTCTCCCCGAATTAAATCATGAAATTTGATTATCCCCTGCTCTGGGACTTTTAGTCTGATAACATGAGGCTTGCCGGCGCGCAAATATTCCAATGCTTCTGCTTGGGTTAAGTTGCGACAACGCCGATCATATTGAGGCGCTTGTTTATCAGCAATTTGTTTATTTTTCATTTCATCTAATTCTTCGGGTGAGCAAAAACAATAATAAGCATGACCCTGTTCAACTAATTTTTGAGCTAAGTTGCGATAATTGCCCACTCTCTGCGATTGAATAAAAGGACCCTCATCCCAGGGAAGACCTATTTGCTTTAAAGTTTTTATTAAATTTTCTGTTGCTCCTTCAACTAATCTTTGTCGGTCAGTATCTTCTATTCTTAAAATAATTTTCCCTTTATTTTTTTTAGCATAAAGCCAATTATATAAATAAGTTCTTAAGCCGCCAACATGAAGATATCCAGTGGGACTAGGAGCAAAACGCACGCGGATTTTTTTATTTTGTTTATTCATTTTATTATAAATTTTACAAATTATTATTTTTAATTCATTTTTTTATTTTGTGCTTTCCACTCTTTGCCAAATTGATTCAAAGCTCTTATTTTTTATTTTAATTTGCCAAAGTATTTTTAACCAAAGATAAATTCTTGATAAATACAACAAAATCGTCCAATAAAATTCTTTAATATTTTTAGGATAAGTGAAAAACATTGTTATTCCACCCTGAACTTCTTGAAAAAAATTTCTTTCTTTTCGGCTTTGTTTTTGAATATAGCCCCCTGTAGAACGGAGTTTTTGTTTTAACCAATCTTGAAAATTATCAGGATATTTAACATATACCTCGGCCTGAGCCGCGTAAGCGATTTGATAACCATTTTTTCTAATTAAACCGCTAATAATTCCATCTTCTGCCAGCGTATTATTGGGAATTTCTTTAATTATATTGCGAAAACCATATAAATAACCGGAGCAAGAAAAAGAATTGTTTTTTAAACGCCATTGGTGGGCGGCTTGAGTTAAAAAATGAGACCAATAGCCCAACATATTATTTTTTGAGTTAAGACTAATTGGTTGACCAGTAACTGCGCCAATATTTTTATCCTCGAAATATTTTAAAAAATCTTCTAAAATATTTTTTTTAATCCAAACATCTCCATCTGTTAAAATTAAAATTTCCCCTCGCGCTTTTTTAAAACCTAAATTTAAAGCAGCGGGTTTCCCTTTCCCTTGGTCTTGAAGATATTCTATTTTTGAATTAATTTGGGCAAATTCTTTAACAATTTTTTCTGTTTCTTGGTCCGGTCCAATGACAAGAATTTCATAATCCTGTTTAATGCTTTGATCCAGAATAGCCTTAATTGCTTGGGGCAGGGTTTTGAATTCTTTTAAAGTGGTAATAATAATGGAAATCATAAGTGAATTTTATAATTATTTTAAAATTTGCTTTGTTTTCTGGGGCAAATTAATTGTAATAAAAGTTCTAGTTTTTATACAATCCTATTATAGCAAAAGGGTAAAAAAATAAAAATACCTCACCATTGGAACATGGGAGTTTAATAAAAAATCTCTACTTGGTGGCCGAGCCACCAAGTAGAATAATATATAAGATTTTATATAAATAAGTTGACCTTTTAAGTGAAAATGTTAAGCTGTAATCAGCTTTTATTTAAGATTTTAGCTAATTATTTAGAATAAATAAAACAATAAATAAATATGAATAATTTTACTATTAAAGCTCAAGAAGCTCTGCAAAACGCCCATAATTTAGCCATGGATAATGGCCAACAACAAGTTGATACCCCCCATTTGATGATTTCCTTAATTAATCAGGAAGAGGGGGTAGTTTTAGCATTATTAAAAAAAATGGAGGTTAATATTGATAAATTAGAAATCGAGTTAACAGAATTAATAAAAAACATCCCATTAGCTAAGATTGAACCGAAAGACGGTTTGTTAGAAGTTTATATAACTCCCCTGCTTCAAAAAACAATTCTTTATGCCACCAAAGAAGCCAGAAAATTAAATGATGAATATGTAAGCACTGAACATCTTCTTTTGGCAATTTTAACCATTCCCTCTACGACTAAAGAACTTTTGGAAAAAATGTTTCAAATTAATGATGAAAAAATCCTTAAAGTTTTAGCTGATGTAAGGGGAAGTGAAAGAGTAACAGAAAGGGAGCCGGAAAGTAAATATCAAGCATTGGAAAAATATACGGTTAATTTGACAAAAAAGGCCCGCCAAGAAGAAATTGACCCGATTATTGGCAGAGATGATGAAATTAGAAGGGTTATTCAAGTATTATCACGTCGCACTAAAAATAATCCGGTTTTAATCGGCGAAGCCGGGGTTGGGAAAACCGCGATTGTGGAAGGATTAGCTCAGAGAATTGTTGATGAAGATGTGCCAGAATCTTTAAAGTCAAAAGACCTCATTTCTCTTGATTTGGGCAGTTTAATTGCCGGAACTAAATTTCGAGGAGAATTTGAAAATCGTTTAAAAGCGGTTTTAAAAGAAATTAAACGAGCGGGAAATTATATTCTTTTTATTGATGAACTTCATACTGTAGTTGGCGCTGGCGGAGCGGAAGGAGCCATTGATGCTTCAAATATGCTTAAACCAGTTTTGGCGCGTGGAGAACTTCATTGTATAGGCGCAACTACCTTAAAAGAATATCAAAAATACATTGAAAAAGATGCTGCTCTGGAACGTCGTTTTCAGCCGGTTCACGTCAATGAACCATCAATAGAAGATACAATTGCTATTTTACGCGGTATTAAAGAAAAATATGAAGTCCATCACGGAATTAGAATTAATGACCAATCTTTAATTACCGCGGCAAAACTTTCCAAACGTTATATTACCGACCGTTTTTTACCAGATAAAGCAATTGATTTGATGGACGAAGCGGCTTCGTGTTTAAGGATGGAAATAGAAAGCCAGCCCGAAGAATTGGATAAATTGAAAAGAAAATTACGTCAAATGGAAATTGAAATTACTATTTTAAAGAAAGGGAAAGAAAAACAACAAATTGAAAAATATAAAAAAGAAATTGCTGATTTAAAAGAAAAAATAAATGATTTTACTTTACGCTGGAAAACGGAAAAAGATATTATTACCGCTATCCATCAATATAAAGAAGAAATAGATAAATTAAAACAACAGGCGGAAATTGCGGAAAGGGATGGGGATTTACAAAAAGTGGCCGAAATTAAACATGGGAAAATTCTTGATTTGGAAAAAAGAATTAAAAGTAATCAAAATAAACTGGCAAAAATTCAAAAAGAAACTAGAATTTTGCGAGAGGAAATTGGTCCGGAAGAAATCGCGCGTGTCGTTTCAAATTGGACCGGAATACCGGTAACAAAAATGTTGGAAGGAGAAACGGAAAAATTAGCCAGATTGGAACAAGAAATTCATAAAAAATTAGTTAATCAGAACAAAGCAGTAGAATCAATTGCTAATGCTATTAGACGTTCTCGAGCTGGAATTTCTGAAGAAAATAGACCGATTGGCTCATTTATTTTTCTAGGACCGAGTGGAGTGGGAAAAACCGAATTGGCGAAAAGTTTGGCAGAAATCCTTTTTAATTCAGAGAATGCTTTAATTCGTTTGGATATGTCTGAATATATGGAACGGCATACAGTTTCTAAAATTATTGGCTCACCCCCTGGCTATATTGGTTATGAGGAAGGTGGCCAATTAACAGAAATTATCAGACGTCGTCCTTATAGCGTCATTCTTTTTGATGAAATTGAAAAAGCTAATAGTGAAGTTTTTAATATTCTTTTACAAATTTTAGACGAAGGACAATTAACTGATGCTAAAGGAAGAAAAGTTAATTTTAAGAATAGTTTAATTATTATGACGTCAAACTTGGGTGGTGAAATTATCAAAGAACATATTCATAAAGCAGACCTTGGTTTTGACTCCCGAAAGGAAAAAGATGAGGAAAAAGAATTGGAAAATAAAATCCAGAAAACATTAAAAGATACTTTTAAACCTGAATTTTTAAACAGAATTGATGAAATAATAATTTTTCAGTCTTTGACAAAAAAAAATATTGAAGAAATTACAGAAATGCAATTAAATAAAGTCAAAATTCGTCTTAAAGAAAAAAAGATTGACTTAAAAATAACTATTCAGGCAAAAAAAATGATTGCGGAAATGGGATTTGACCCTCTTTATGGCGCTCGACCATTAAAAAGAATAATTCAGAAATATATTTTAGATCCCCTCTCTTTAAAAATAATTAGGGGCGAAACAAAAACCAAGAACGCCTTTAAAATAGATGTTATAGATAAAAAAATAATCATTGATTAGTTTTAATGAAACCCTTAATTAAAATACTTATTATTTTCATAATTTTTGGATTATTGTCCCCTTTTCAAAAAATTTTAGCCCAAAATATTGTTTTTGATCCAGAATATATCATATCCGATAACGAATTAACTGATTATCAGTCTATGTCTCTTTTGGAAATACAAGAATTTTTAATCAAAACCGATGGAGCTTTAAAGGATTATTCTGACGTTGATGTGGATGGCCGAAAAAAAACGGCTTCAGAAATTATTTATCGAGCAAGTCAAGAATATAAAATCAATCCAAAAGTTATCATTACTTTATTGCAAAGAGAAAAAAGTCTGATTACTAAAAAATCGCCCAGTCAAGATGATTATAATTGGGCAACCGGTTTTACCTGTTATGATTATCTTAATCCGGTTTACCGTTTTCGCGGATTTTCCCGCCAAGTGGATCGCGCCACTTGGCGTTTTCGTTATTATTTGGAGCATCCATGGCAATTTCAATTTAAAACCGGGATCAAAACAAAAACTTTAGTCAATGGAAAAGATGTTAATTTGGTAAACATATATAGCCGTTTTGTTATTCCCAAAAATATGGCCACAAGCGGACTTTATAATTATGCACCTCATCTCTACGATAATTGGCTTTTTTGGAAAATCTGGGAAAATTGGTTTGGCCAGGAGGAAAACACGCTTCCCAATGGTTCATTAATCAGAATTAATCAAGAAAAAGGAGTTTGGCTGATTCAAAATGGAGAACGTCATCCTTTTTACAACCAAACCGTTTTCCTTTTGAATTATAATTTTAAAAATGTTAAAAGTATTACGGAACAAGAAGCCAATAATTATCCAATTGGCGAGCCGGTTTCTTTTCCTAATTTTTCATTAGTAAAAGCATCAAATTTAATTTTCATGATTAGTAACAGAGAAAAAAGATTGATTTCTGAAGAAATTTTTAAAAAAATCGGATATCATCCAGATGAAATTATTGAAGTTAATGAAGAAGATTTAAAAAATTATTCAGATGGAGAGCCGATTCTTTCGCCTTATCCCAGTGGCGCTTTATTACAAGACAATAAAACTAAATCAGTATATTATGTCAAAGAAAATTTTAAATACCCGATTGTAGACGCAAGTATTTTAAAAGCTAATTTTCCTTACAGTTATATTATTAAAATTGATTCAAAAGAACTAGCGAATTTTGAACTTGGCGACCAAATAAAATTTAAAGACGGCACTTTAATAAAATCAGATGAAAATCCAGCAGTTTATGTTATTAAAGAAGGAAAGAAAATGCCAATTCTTTCAGAAGATGATTTTGAAACCCTTGGTTATCAGTGGGAAAGTATTTTAGAAACAAAGGCTTCAATTTTAGATACTTATCCTATTGATGAAAATTTAATAATTTAATTTCTTAAATAAAAAAATTTTAAATTATATGATTTGTTTTTCTTGCTTAGTCCCCTATTCTCCTGAATTTATTTTTCAAAATAATGAAGAAAATTTAAAAATAAAAAAAACAACCCAAAGTTTAGAAAAAATTAGTCTTAACCTTAAAGAAGCGCAACCAGAGGTTTTACTAATAATTTCCCCATCTTCTTATGCTTTGAAAGACGCTTTTACTCTTAATTTATCGCAAAATTATAAAAGTAATTTTAAACTTTTAGGTGATTTAAAAACTAAAATTGTATTTAATGGCGATTTGGAGCTCAGTTATAGAATAAAAGAAAGATTTGAAACAAAGATGGTTGAAGAAGATGAATCGTTAATACTCACAACCCAGCCAGACTTGGAACAAAATTTTTCTATTCCTTTACTATTTTTTTCAAAAAAATATCATAGTTTTTCCCTTATTCCCATTAGCCCTTGTTCACTCTCTTTTCAAAAACATTTTGAATTCGGTAAAAAATTAAGGGAAGAACTTGTTTTAACAAATAAAAAAATAGCGGTAATCGCTTCAGTTAATTTATTAGAAAATTCTTTTGAAAAAAATAAAAATATCGTCAAATTAATTAAAGATAAAGATTTTGAAGAATTATTTAAATTAAACTCTGAATTAAAATCGGATATTTCCAGTATTTTAATTCTTTTAGGAATTTTAAATAATTCAAATTATAAAATTGAAACGCTTTTTAGTCAAAACCATTATTTTACAGCAAAATTTAACTTAATTTAATTATTTAATAAACTTTTAATAAATTAAACAAAAAAAACTATGCCTACTTATTTATGGATTATCATTATTGCTCTTGTTTTGTTTTTTTGGCTTGCCTCCACTTATAATGCTTTAGTTCGTTGGAAAAATCGGGTTAGAGAATCGTGGTCTGATATTGAAGTCCAACTTAAAAGAAGATACAATCTTATTCCGAATTTAGTGCAAACTGTTAAAGGGTACGCCGTTCATGAAAAAGAAGTTTTTAGACAAGTCACTGAAGCTCGCGCCAAAGCTATTGAGGCAAAGGACCCAATTGAAAAAGCTGAAGCGGAAAAGGGACTATCTGGGACATTAAAAACCCTTTTTGCCGTAGCGGAAAATTACCCGGTCCTTCGCGCTTCAGAAAATTTTCAAAAATTGCAAGATGAATTAACTGATACAGAAAATAAAGTTCAATCAGCTAGAAGATTTTATAACGGGAATGTTAGAGATTTTAATACAAAGCAAGAAATCTTTCCTTCAAATTTAATTGCAAAATTATTCAATTTTAAAAAAGCGGATTTTTTTGAATTAGAAGGAGAAGAAGAAAAAAAAGCGCCGAAAGTAAGCTTTTAAAATTTAAAATAATATTAAAAAAGACTTATTGAAAACAAATAAGTCTTTTTTAATAAATTTCTATTTATTCCAATATTCTAAAGCTTGTTTTAACTCTAAATGATTTTGAGCATAGGTTTTCAAAGGAATTCCTTTGAGAGTCGCTTCCACTGATTGAAAAACCGCTTTGGCGCCAGATTCGCTTCCCTTGGGGTGGCCATGAAGTCCCCCTCCAAAATTAATAATAATATCTTCGCCTAAAATTTCCACTAATTTTTGCGTTAAACCTGGGTGGAGTCCTCCGGAGGCAATTGGTAAAACCGGTTTTAAATTATGCCAATTTTCTCGCAAACGATTAAAACCTTGCCAATCTTCTTTTAAAAGTTCATTGATTTTTAAAACTTCCATTTCTTCTCCTTCCATTTTTCCTACCACCGTGCCAGTGTGTAATTCGTCTATGCCGGCTAAACGTGCTAGATTGGCCAAAACTAGCATTGATATTCCATGTTTTTTATTTCGAGTAAAAGCGGAGTGACCAGCTCGATGGCCATGAATAATTAAGCCTAAATCTTGTTCTCTTAAAGCTTGAACTCCGGCCCAACCGGCAGTAATAATATCAACCATGACACATTTTCCTCCCATTTTTTTTACAAATTCGGCCCGCGTTAACATAGTTTTAACCGGAGCGGTAACATTAAAGACATAAATCTTTTTTTGTCCCAGTTTTTTTTCAACCTCCTTTTTAAGAGTTAAAACTTTTTTCACTCGGTCAACAAAACGGTTAAAACTTAAATCCGTTAAATTTTCATCATCTTTAATTAAATCAACGCCGTTAGAAAATATTTTTGCTGCTAATTTAGCATTTTGTTCAGCAGTCAATCCTATTTTGGGTTTCATAATACAACCAATAATGGGACGATGATAAATATTTAAAATTTTCCTTATTCCCTCTATCCCCCATTTCGGTCCTGAAAAGGAATTAATATATTTCTGGGGAAATTCTAAATCTTGCAAACGCAAATTTTTAACTACTTTCATACTAAAAATGTTTCCGGCAATGGATGATAAAAGCTGAGGAATATTGGATTTTTCAAACAAAATCAATGGATAGGCAATTTTAAAAATGCCTGATTTAGAATCAACATAAAAAATCCGCGCGGCTATTTTTTCAAAAACTTTATCTGAAAGAGTATTTATCTTTGTCCATGTGCCAATAGAAGATTCGGCTGCTATTTTTTCAGCTAATTCTTTTAAAGAAATTTTAGATTCCCCGTAAAAAGTAGCGATAATTTCATTTTGATAATCGGGTTTATAATTCAATTTTAAATAAGATCTTTTTGCCATATTTTTATTTATTTTTTAATTAAATTTTTTAGTTACTTATCTATAAAAATTACGCTAAAAAGGGATAAATCTTTTTTAAATAATTTTTTACTTCTTTCGGCTTGATAATCCCCTGTTCACAAATAATACCGGTAATATACTCGGCGGGTATTTGGTCGAAAGCAAAATTAATTATTTTTAAATTTTGAGGCGCTTTTTGCCATATTTCTTTTCCTGGTCTTTTTTCAATTTTTATCCATGATTTAGAATGATATTTTAAAAGGCTGGCAGCAACATATAAAGGAATTTTTTCATAATGAGCAGTTATAGCGATGCCAAAACTGCCGATTTTATTAATCACTGACCCATTTGGTAAAATTGCATCCGCCCCCAAAATAATTTTATCCATCATCAAATTTTTTCCAGAATTATGGGAAATTAAAAAACTGGCAGAAGAATCAACAACCATTGTGGTATCAATCTTTTCTTTTAAAAGATTTTGAGCGGTAATTCGTCCTTGAAAAAGCGGCCTAGTTTCTGTTTGATAAACTTGAAATTTATTTTTTTCCTTTTTTGCTTGAATAAAAATCTGCTCTACCAAAGAAGAATGACAATGGGTAAAAATATTGTTATTTTCCTTAATTAATTGTTTTCCATGGAAAACAATTAACTTATTGGCTTCTAAAGTAGCTAAAGAAAAATCGCGGGAAATCTCTTTCAATAGAATTTTTGATTCTTTAACATTTTGCGACTTGCGTTTTTTAAATTCTGAAAAAATAAATTTAACGCCGTTCTGCGCCATTGGTTCAGTTGGCCGTGCTGATAAAAGATAATCAGCGATTTTTTTTAATTCTTTTTCCCATTTTTCTCCTTCCGATTTATCAATTTTTTGGCCAAATTGCGATAAATAATCAACCACCGCTTGCGCTATTGCCGTTGCTCCTTGTACTTTTAGAGATTTAATTTTTTGAAAAGCCTTTTGAACTAATTGTTTCATACAATTTAATTTTAGAAAATAAAAAGGATAAATTGATTATAACAGATTTTTTAAAAAAGAAAAAATTGATTTCGTCCATAATTTATAATTGTTTATTTAAAAGGTTGATTCTTTGGTGGAAAATGGTAAAATAATATTGAATGGGCTTAAATAATGACCCTAAAATATTTTAGGAGATAATATAATATATAATATGGCTGAAAATAAAGAAAACTTAAATAAAAAAAATAATTCTATTTCAAAACAAGAAATTGAAACGAATATTCAAAAAGTAGTTAACCATTATTTTAATACAAAGGGGCTTTCCTTGGAAGAAGTAAAAGAAAGCGCCCGTAAAAAAAAGATTATTTATTCTCGATTTACGCGTCCAGCAAAACAATTATTGGATTTAGCCGGCTCATTAAAAAAAGCCCTTAGCGCAATTGATAAGGTAGCGACTTGGGCTAATTCTCGAAATCTTGATTATACGATTGAAACGGTATTTAAAAAATGGCTTGAATTGGACCGGTTAAAACCGAAAGAAGTTGTTAAAAAACCGTTTTTTCAAGGCAATCCTATGGTTTGGAGCCAAACTAAAAGAAAATGGTTTGTTATCAGCGAAGAGGGTGACTGGCGTGAATTCGCCGGAGAAGATAAAGAAATCGAATGGATGGTGGATAAAAAATAATTATTCTGTTTTTTTCACAAAATAGGACAAATTGTTTTCATCTTTTCCCGCTAATATAAAATCATCAAAAACTCCCGGCAAAATATTCTGCAATTCTTTTAATAAATTATTCATTATTTGGCGAATTTCCCAATGAGCAAATTGAGATGTTCTTAATGCAAAAATATGACGCCATTCGCGGAAATTGGCTGAAATAACAATTTGAGATTTAATTCCAATGGGTAAAAATTGTCTAGCATCCTGGGGCAACCAGCCCGCCTTCCTTAATCCTCGATAGAATTTCTCATATTCTTCAAACATCTCTTTAGGGGATATTTCTCGACCGTCATCTAATCTTATTTTTTTGTTTTCATTTTGGTGGGGGGGTAAAATGCATTTTAATTCGAATCTTTGTAAATTAGGACCCTCCCCCTCTTTAGCATAATCCACATAACGAGTTGATTCTTGAGAAATAGCAGTTAACCGATGGCGGACTTGCTCATGAGTAAAGCCCCGAGAAAGATTATTAAATTGGACAGTCATATTGCTATGCTCCAAAACGCTTTCATGCCCCCTTTTAATAAGCATTTTTACAAATTTTTCAGCTGTTTCCAAATTAATTTCTCTTTCTCCTGATTGATAACAGGTTCGACCAGCTCTTTCAATTCTTAAAAGTTGATTCCTTAGTTCTTTCTTGGGGGTTAAAATTTGATAATTACTCTTATTTTTTAAAATTTTCATCGTTTTTTAAAAAAATATTTAGATATTTAACTTAATTAAAGTTAACAAATATTTGTTTTATTGTCAAAATAATGATAACCAAAAATAATAATAATAAACGGATAATTTTTTTTGGCACTCCTGAGTTTGCTAGTTTTGTTTTAGAAAAAATGGCATTGACGGAATTTAAACCGATTGCCGTATTTACCGCCTTAGATAAACCCTTGGGAAGAAAACAGATTTTAACCCCTCCAATCGTCAAAAAAACAGCGGAAAAATACCAAATTCCTGTTTATCAATTAAAATCGCTGAAAAATGATGAAGCAAAAGAAAAAACATTATCTTTAAAACCTGATTTATTTATTGTTGCCGGTTATGGCATAATCTTGCCTAAAAATATTTTAGAAATTCCTATTTTGGGCGCTTTAAATATCCATCCATCTCTTTTACCAAAATACCGAGGTGCTTCTCCAATCCAAAATGCTATTTTAAATAAAGAAAGCGAAACCGGAGTAACGATTATGTTAATGGACGAAGAAATAGACCATGGCCCAATTATTACCCAAAAAAAAATAACCCTAAAAGAAGAAAATTATCAAGAATTAGAAAAAAAATTAGCTTATTTGGGAGTTGATTTATTAATAAAAATTTTACCAAATTGGCTGACAAAAAAAATAGTTCCAATACCGCAAAAACATAGAGATGCTACTTTTACTAAACAGATAAAAAAAGAAGATGGAAAAATAAATTGGCATCAAAGCGCGGGGCAAATTAAACAAATGTTTAAAGCGTATCAGCTTTGGCCCGGAGTTTATACTTATTTTGGAGAGAAAATTATAAAAATAATAGACTTGGAAGTTTTAGAAAAATCACATCAAGAAAAGCCCGGAAAGGTATTTTTAATTGATAAAAATTTAGCGATTGCTTGCGGTAAAAATTTAATCATTTTAAAAAAAATTCAATTGGAAGGAAAAAAACCACTTGACAGTAAATCTTTTTTAAATGGCCATCAAAAAATAATCAATCAAATTTTAGAATAAATAACTTTAAAAATAAATAAAAAGCCTTTTTAAAAGGCTTTTTATTTATTTTTAAAACTTAATTTTATAACAAATCTTCGTCGTCTGAATTAGAAGAAGCTCCGACCCCGACCTCTTCTTCCATTGGTTCTTCCTTTAAATAAGTTTCTTCTTCAACTTTTGGAGCTTCGTGTTGCATCGGCATATCAGGTTGAATTGGTGTTGAAGATTGTTCTTTTTCTCCAAAAGATAAAACAATCAAAATCAAGCCGATAATAGCCAAAGCTAAGCAAAGCCAAGAATTAAGGACACTTAATAAGTAAAGAACGACGGCAACAATTAAAAAAATAATGCCTATAATTAATTTGGCGCCTTTTCCTTTCATAAGTTTAAAATTAACTAATTAATTATTTAATAAAATTTTCAATAAACGATTATCCTATATATTATAACAAAAAGTATTTGAAAAACAAGTCAATTGGTGAAAAAATCTCATCCATGGAAAATTGTCATCTCTTTATAAGAATCTGGAAATTTTGTTTCAATTTCTTCCAGAATAGACCGGTTTTTTATAATGAGATTTTCTATCCAATTAAGATAACCAGAAAATTCTAAAAAATCATTTTTTAAAATTTTTTGACACTTCTCTAATGATTGAAAAGAGAGTCGAGCAGAAATATTCATTTCTTTTTCTTGAATTTTAGTTAAAGAATCTTCTTTTTTTATTAAGGAAAATTTTTTAATTGCCAAAGCGCGCGTCAGTACTTCAGAAAAAAAGTTATTATACCAATCAAGTTCTTCAACAATTTCTTGTTTTTTAAAAAAAATATCCCTTATTTCTTCGTCTTCTTGAGTAAAAATATCTTCTAATAAAGAATTCAATTCTGTTTTAAACTCTTGGCTTTTTTGCCAAATGGGGATTTTTTTAAAATTAAATTCTTGATAAAAGCTATTTTTAGAAATCTTTATTTCCATTTTTTTGGGATCTAATCCATACTTTTTTATTTCTTTTTTAATCAATTCAACAATGTTTTTAAAATTATCTTTCAAATCGGAGAAAAAAACCATCGGGTCGTCAGGGTCTTCATCTTTAATAATATGAGACAATCTTTGGCTAAAAGATTTTTGATAAATTTCACATTTGTCTATCAAGGAACACTTTTCACAGCGATGGTCGCAATAATTAAAAGGATTTTTAAAATAAGAAATTTTCTTTTTTGTTTTTTCTATTTCTTTCATTTTTAAAAAATATTTTAAATATTTAAATCACGTCTAATTTCTTCCGGCAAGGGGATTTCTTTTTTAGGACTGACACCCGGATAACGCCAAGCCGTAATGATTTTTATTTTTCCTTTTTCCTTTTGATACATCAACCAGATTTCCGTTTGTCTTTTAGAGCCAGCCGGCATCATTAATGCAATAGTATCCATCGCTATTCCTGTTTCTCGGCGAGCATAACTTCTTAATAATTTTTTTAAACAGGATTCGGAAAGTTGGTAATATTTCATTTTTTCAATCACATGTTTAGTCCAAATTAATTGTTGATCATTTTGGGGAATTTTAAAAAATTGCATTTAAAATTAATTAGCGATAAAAAATACTATTGGTTTTTTGCCTGTTTTACTAAGAATATAATCACTTAAACTATTCTGAAGATTATTTTTTAAATTTTTTTGATTTTGTAACAATTTTATAGTTTTTTGTTTTATTTCTTTTATTAATTCTTCATTTAAAGAAAAACCTTGAAAAGCTATTTCGATTTTATAATTTTTTCCTTGACGAAATGAAGAAATTATACAAACCCCGGAACAAGCCATTTTTTTTCGTTCGTTGATAATTTTCCAGTCAAGAATCTTTACTTTATCATTTTCCACCGCAACCAAGTGGGATGGAATTCTGTTTTTTAGAATTTTAGCTTCTTTATTTTTATTAATTTCCAGAATTTGCCCATTATAAAGCATAAAACAATTCTTTTCCTGAATACCTAAGCCTCGAGCAAGTTCTATATGACTTGCCTGCATATAATGTTGACCTTCAATTGGGATAAAAAATTTCGGTTTTGTTAATCTAATCATTTCTTTTTGTTCTTCTTGAAAAGCATGTCCTGAACTATGGACACCAGATCCTAAAACTGCTCGATAAATGATTTTCGCTCCCTGATTAACTAACCCGTCCATAACTTGATGAATCGCCAGTTCATTCCCCGGAATGGCAGAAGAAGAAAAAATAACTGTATCCCCTTTTTTAATTCTAACCAACCAATGTTCTTTTTCAGAAATCCTTTCCATAGATGACCCTTCTACTCCCTGAGCTCCGCCAGCCATAATTAAAACTTTATGATTGGGATAATCTTCTATTTCTCTGGAATTGATAAAAATATTTTTTGGAACCTTTAAATAGTCCAATTCTTGAGCAATTTTTACACTTTTTTCCATCGCCATTCCCACTAAAGCGATTTTTCTTCCACACTGCTCACACGCATAAATAACCTGTTGAATCCTGCTGATTAACGTGGAAAAAGTAGTGAAAATGATGCGACCATGACATTCTTTGACAATTTTTTTAATAATTTTGCCTACCTCTCTTTCTGGTAACGAATGACCTGGTAAAGTAGCGTTTGTACTGTCGGACAAAAGAGCAATTACTCCTTTTTTGGCCATTTTTTTTAATTTTTCCCTTTCTAATGGACGCTGGTCAACCGGATTGTCGTCTATTTTAAAATCACCGGTATGAATTACAATTCCCAAAGGGGTCTCTATTCCCAAACCGATGCTATCCGGAATATTATGCACAACTCTAAAGGGAATTATCTTAAAAACGCCTAATTGAAATTCCAGGCTTGAATCAATTACTTTTAAATTTATTTTTTGTTTTTTAAATCCGGGTTCTGCTAATCTTTCTTGAATAAAAGCTAATGTTAAGGGCGTAGCATAAATTGTTTGATTACCTAATTTATGTAAGAGATAAGAAATGGCTCCGATATGATCCAGGTGCCCGTGAGTTATAACAATTCCTTTAATTCTTTCTTTATTTTCTTCCAAATAGCCAATATCCGGCAAAAAATAGTTTATTCCGGGAAAATCCGGGCCGGGAAAATCTAAACCAAAATCTACGACAATAATATCACCCTTTGATTTATCATTCGGTAAATATTCTAAAACAGTACAATTTTTTCCCACTTCTTCTACTCCCCCTAAGGGAATAATTCTTAATCTATCCATAATTAAAATTTGATTATAATAAAATTTATCTTTTTATTTTCAGTAAAAATCTTTTTTGCCTGTTAAAGTTTTAAAAAAGTTTTCAATAAAATCACCTCCCGCATAACCGACAATAAAAGAAAAAATCGCATCTTTTTCAAAAATAAAAGCAACTAATCCCCCGACTATTCCAGAGAGAAACATCATTAACAAAAAATAAAATAAATCGAATTTAACATCTTTATACGAAAACTGGTGTTTAATAAAACCCACTAAACCTCTTAATGCTCCTCCCCCAAAACCGGTAATTAAAACCAGCCAGTTCATATTTTTTATTCAATAATTACTTAATTTCGTAGCTTTATTTTAACACATTAAAACTTTTAGTCCAGCCGATTATTGGAAAATTATTATCCCAAAACTTATTCCAAGGGATTTTTTCTTGGACTAATATTTGGATTTTTTCCATAAAAGGGTTGGGCAATTAAAAGAAATTTGGTTTTATTTATTTTTTCTATCCCTTTAATAAATAAATCTTGATTTTTTTTATCTGCGACTATAGGCAGACCCACAACTGGAATCTTTAAAAACCAACCCAAGGTATTAACAACAGAAAGAGCGACTCTGATTCCGGCAAAAGAGCCTGGTCCGTTTATCACAACAATTCCTTTTAAATTTTTTAAAGCGGTTCTATTATTCTTTAAAATTTTTTCAATATTAATTAAAATTTTTTCATTTCTATTCTGAAAGTTCTTTACTGTTAACCAAAAAAAATCCCCTTTTTTACTTAAGCCTAAATTTATACTTTTTTTTTCCAAATTATTTAGAAATAAATACATTTTTTTAAAATTTATAATGCTTAATATCTTCTATGTTTTATTAAAAATACACTTTTGTCAATCCCCTATTTTAATATTATATTAATTAGATTATTTACACCATTTTCATTTTGTTGTATAATAAAAATATGAAACAAGAGCTACAAATTAATCAATTTTGTTATTCCTATCCAAAAGAAACAAATACTTATTCCCAAATTTATATCGCTGAGCCGGATAAAAAATTTTTGGAAAAATTCGGGCAATTAAATATTTTAATTAACCTTAATTTTAAAATAGAAACAAAAAAACAAATTTTAAGCTGGGCGAAAGATTGGAGTCAGGAATTAATTGATGTAATTAAGAATTATTTTTATAATCCCCTACGGACAACCATTAATTTAGAAAAAGACTTTGAAGAATCTTTACAGAAAATAAATAATTGGGTCCAACAAGAAAAAATGGTCAATCAAGAAACTTTTGAAGATTTTCTAACCAACCTTGATATTGATATTATTTTAATCAAAGATGAAAAAATATATTTCAGCCAAATGGGAGAGATAGAAACTCGTCTTTTAAAAGATGATCGATTAATTGATTTATTGGAAACAAAAAATAAATCCCAAAAATTTTTGAATATTGTAAGTGGAGATTTAGAAAATGATTCTATTCTTTTATTTACTAATAAAGAAATTTTCAATTATTTTTCAGAACAAAAAATCATTCAAATCTTACAAGTAAATTCTTTAGAAAAAATTGGTTTAGAATTTAAAAAAATACTCACGCAGGAAGATAATTTAATAAACTTTTTTGGTTTATTTGTATCTATTAAAAATGACCATGGGGCAAATGAGATAGAAAAGGGGGCAGTTGATTTAAAAGTAAAAGAAAAACCAATTAACAGAATGAATCCTGAAAAAATATCCGAACCGATTAAACAAGAAATTGAGTCAATCTCACCAAAACCTAAAAAGATAATAGAAAAAAAGATAATAGAAAAACCTAAAAAGATAAAAAGAATGATTGATTTACCAATTATTAAAACCAGTCGATTGGCCTATTTTAGGAAATATCTTTTTATTGTCATTATTATATTAGCCCTTATTTTTATTCAAAGTATTGTTATTTTAGCACGCCAACAAATAAAAGCAAAACAAGCGCAAGAGTACGCTGAAATGGTAGAAAATATGAAAAACAAAGAAAATGATTTATCCACAGCCTTAATTTATCAAGATTCTTTAAAAATAAAAACATCTGCCACTGAATTTCAAAAGATTCTCAATCAACTTCCCCTTAAAACAGAAGAACAACAAGAAATTTTTAAAAATTTTCAAAAAGGATACATAGAACAAATGAACAAATTTTATCGCCTAGTATCCATTGATGAACCCAAAATTTTAATTGATTTTATTGAAACAGATGAAAATTTTAAACCGGGCGGATTTACCAATATTGGTAATGATTTTTATATTTTTAATCCAGCTAATAATTACATTTACCTTTTTAATGTTGAAACAAAAAAATTGGAGTTAGTTAACAAAATTTCCACTAATATCGGCCGATTAGAAAGAATTTCTTTTTGGGATAATGATAATCTAATTGGGATTGACCAAAATCAGGGATTGATAAATTTTAATGCGATTGATAAAAAATTACTTTCATTAAAATTTAACCGCAAAGAATTACCCAAAATCACCGACCTTGCTATTTATAATCGGCGGCTTTATACTTTGGAACCATTAAATAATCAAATTTACAAACACGATAAAACAATTGACGGATTCGGTCAAGAACAGAAATGGATTAACGATCAAACTGACATTTCTGCTGCTGATTGCTTTACTATAGATGGGTCAGTATATATTCTTAATAAAACCGGCAAAATTTCAAAATTTTATCAAGGAAACAAAGCAGATTTTCCTATGGAAGAAATTTATCCTGTTCTTTCCTACCAAGACCCGAATATCTTAAAACCGGAAGGAAAAACAAAAATTTATACTAATTCTGACCTTAATTATCTTTATGTTTTAGACGGACCAACTAAAAGATTGATTATTTTAAATAAAAACGGCGATTTAATTAAACAATTCACCAGTCCGGAGTTTAAAGATTTAAAAGATTTTATTGTTAATAAAAAAGAAAATCTCGCTTGGCTCTTAGCTGGAACAAAAATATTTGAAATAGAGATTAAATAAAATATTTAGTTTTAATAACGGGCAATACTTTTTTTTGTTTCGGCGTTAAAATTTCACTATGCATATTTTTTAAAATATAATTTGAAATAATTGGCTATTTTAGGATAGTAATTGTTTCTCTTTTGTTTTATTTTTGTATTAAAAATGTAAGCGGTATTTTTAATGCCAAAAATTTTTATCATCTTTCTAATGTCATTAAAATCTCCGTAATTTAAAATTGCCTCGATAATAGCTTCATCAGAAAGCGTCTTTAAATTCTTGACATACCAAACTAAGTGAGGTTTTCGTTTAATGTATTTTTGAAGCGTTGTTTTTTTCATACTTTGCTTTTTAAAATATTATTTTTGTTATTTTTGATTATTATTGGGCAATATATCTATAATTATAGCAAAAAAATGGCTTATGTCAACATATTTAAAAAGCTAAATTCAAAGAAAATAAAAAACCATCGTTAAAAAAAACGATGGTTTTTTATTTAAAAATTTACTTTAAAGTGACTTTTGCTCCAGCATCTTCTAAAGATTTCTTGATTTTTTCCGCTTCTTCTTTATTAACCCCTTCTTTAACAACCTTGGGCGCATTATCAACCAAATCTTTAGCTTCTTTTAAGCCAAGTTGGGTAAATTCCCTAATTGCTTTAATTACGCCAATTTTATTGTCCCCGGTAGAAGTTAATTCTACGCTAAATTCAGATTTTTCTTCTTCAACTTCCTTTGCGCCAGCAGGGACCGCCATTGCCATGGCCATGGGAGCTTGAGCGGAAACGCCAAATTTTTCCTCAAGAACTTTAACCAATTCGGCCAGATCCATTACGCTCATTTTTTCAACTTCTTCAATTAAACTTTTAAATTTTTCAGGAACTTTAATTTCTTTAATTTCTTTTTCTTCAGTCATAGATTTTAAATTAAAAATATTATTAATTATTAAATATAAAGCTAACTTTTGTTTTTAATAGCATTTAAAACATAAACGATGTTTTTCAAATTTCCTTTAAGGGCGTAAACAAAATTATTAATTGGTCCTTTCATTACTCCGGCTAATTGACCAAATAATTCCTGTTTGGTGGGAAGCTTTGAAAGACTAGTAACCTGAAAGGCATCGATTAAATTATTTTCAAATATTCCTCCTTGAATTTTTAATTTATCGTGTTCTTTGTTAAAACCAACCACTAATTTTGCGGGTTCAATTTCTGAATCAAATCCAAAGACTAAACCAACTCCACCTTGGATCTTTTTTAAATCAATTTTATCCAAACCCGCTTTTTTTAAAACAATTTCTAAAAGGGTTTTTTTAGCCACCAAATAAGAACAATTTTTTTTCTTTAATAGTGACCTTAATTTGTCCACCTCCTTAACCTTTAATCCATAATAATCAATAAATACCAAACTTTTCATTTTTTTTATTTTTTCTTCAAGATTGGTAATCATTTCTTTTTTTTGCTCTTTTGTTTTTGCCATAAATTTTTTTATTTAAAAATAGTCTGGGACACAGACTATGAAGTAAAATAAAACACTTATTTTATTAAACGTCTCGGCAGGTTTTATTATTATTTTAAGCGATTTTTACGCGCCTGCTGTCTGTGACTTTTTTATTATATAATATTTTATTTATTAAGTCAAATATACTTATCCCCAATTTTCTTTTTTAACAAATTAACCAATAACGGTTCCCTTGAATTTTTTTCCTTGTAAAAAATTCTCAAAATTTTTAATATTTCTTCCATTAAGCACCGCTACTTGAATTCCTACCTGTTTAGCCAATTTACTGGCTGGAGGACCAAAGGGAGCCGACTTTCTTGGAGACCAGGTAGTTCCAACAATTTTTAAGAATTTATTCCAACTAATCTCCTTTAAAGGCTTTGCTTCAGGATATTTGTCGGGGTCTTTATCATAAACATAATCAATGTCGCTTAAATTAATTACCATTTTTGCTTTCATATTTTTTGCCCAAAAAACCGCGTCTTTATCGGAAGAACATCCTGGTTTCCAACCGGAAGCAATAATTATTTTCTTTTTAGTTTTAATTAAAGTATGCGGGTTATTAACCACTTGAGGATAAGCATAATTAGAAAAAATGACCCTTAAAAGCTCCGCATTCACTTTAGTAATACTAATCCCGAGTAAATCTAAATCAAAATTTTTAATTTTAGTAATTTTTTGAGCCCCCTTATTATAAAGTCGGTTGATTCCCCCACCACCGGTAATAATAACAAAAGAATACCCATGTTTTAAAAGTTTTAAAATAAAACTTTTAAATTTTTTTAAAAAATCAGTATCAATTTCTCCTTTGGGAATAATAAGTGATCCTCCCAAGGATAAAATAATATTTTTTTCTTTTTTCATATAAATAAGATTTTGTCTTGGCCTTTTAAAAAATAAACATAATCATCTCACATTTCATCCATTACTTCAATTCCCATTAAAGTGAGGCCCTTTTTAATAATTTCCGCCACAGCCATAATCATTAACAAACGCGCTTTTTTGGTCTTTAAATCAGCTTTTAAAACAGAATGTTGATGATAAAACTCATTAAATTTCTGCGCTAATTTTAAAAGATAATGGGCCAAATAAGAAGGGTTATAATTAATGGCCGACTTTTCAATTATTTCAGAAAAGGAAAATAAAAGACTTAGAATTTCTACTTCTTGCAAATTACCCAATGATTGATAATTTATTTTTATTTTTTTAGATTTTTTATTTGATAAAATCTTTACTGGCGACTTTTTTAAAATGCTTTGAATTCTAGCATAGGTATATTGCAAATAAGGCCCACTGTCTCCTTCAAAAGAAATAGAATCTTTTGGATTGAAATTAACTTCTTGTTGAGGATTATATTTTAAAAGAAAAAATTTTAAAGCGCCAAGAGAAATCTTTTCAGCTCTTGAAGAAATTTCCTGGGGACTAAGGTTTGGGTCACGACTCATAATTTCTCCTTTAGCGAGTTGTTCCATCTCAGCCAAAACAGTATCAATGTCGGCCGTCTTCCCATCTCTTGATTTTAATTTTCCGTCTGGAAGAAAAACTAAACCATAAGAAAGGTGATAACAATTTTTTATCCAATCAAATCCAAAGATTTCTAAAACTCTAAAAAGAACATTGAAATGATAATCTTGTTCCGAAGCGACTACGTAAACAGAGAAATCGGGATTAAAATCATCTTGTTTTATTTTTGCCAAACCAATATCCTGAGTGATATAAACGCTAGTACCATCCGGTCTTAATAAAACTTTTTTATCAAAACCATCTTTGGTCAAATCTATTTCAATAGCTTTATCATCTCTTTCATAACACAATCCCCTTTTAAGAGCTTTAAGAATTATTTTTTTTCCTGAATTGTAGATATCGCTTTCAAAATACCATTTATTGAAATCCACCCCTATTTTTTTATAAGTTTGTTTAAATCCTTCCAACGTCCACTGGTTCATTTTCTGCCACAATTCTAAAATTTCAGGATTTCCCTGTTCCCATTGCTTTAACATTTCTTGAGCTTCTATAATCAAATCTGGGTTTTCTTTCTCTTTTTGATTAAATAAAACATAATACTGACCAACAAAATGATCGCCTTTCATCTTCTCTGATTCAGGGGTTTTACCATCTCCCCATTTTTGGTAGGCAAGCATTGACTTACAGATATGAATTCCTCTGTCGTTAATTAAATTTAACTTAATTACTTCCGCCCCAGTGACTGATAGAATTTTTGCCATTGTCCACCCTAAAAAATTATTCCTCAGATGGCCTAAATGCTGGGGTTTATTAGTATTGGGCGCGGAATATTCTATTAAAAATTTTTTTTCTTTTCTCATTTCTGAATCACCGATATTCTCACATTGAGTAAAGATTTCTTGTAAAACTATTTCAAACCAAAGGCTTTTATTTAAAAAAATATTCAAATAAGGGCCGACTGCCCTAATTTCATCAATTAAATCAATTAAAAAAACTTTTTTACCAAATAATCCGGCTATTTCTTGAGCAATTTCTTCCGGAGGTTTTTTTAATTCTTTAGCTAAAGAAAAACAAGATAAAGTTAAATCACCCATTTCCGATTGAGAAGGAATATTTATTTCAAAAATAAAATCAGCCGGCAAATTCGGCAATGTGTTTCTAAATAAAGAAATAATTTCTTCTTTAATTCTTTTTATTTCCATATTCTATTTTTATATTTTTACTTTTTTATTTAAATCAAACTCGCAATATCATGAAAATTTTAATATTATTCCAAACCAATTAAAATTTGAACAATTTTCTGACCAAATTCTAAAGAGGCTAAGGGGCCGTTAGCGGTAATTATTTTTCCATCTACTACCACATTTTGATTTAAATATTCAACTTGATTTTCTTTTAAAATTTCAATTGGTTCTTGGTCAATACTGCTAGACCAAATAGTAGCATTTTTTCCTTTTAAAACTCCTGATTTTGCTAAAATCGCAGGCGCAATACAAATCGCCCCTAAAACTTTATCTTCATTTATTGTCTTTTGAATTAATTGATAAACGCTTGAATCTTCTAAATATTCAACTGCCCCCGGTCCACCAATAAAAATCAGAGCATCTATCTCTGAAACATTTATTTCTGAAATCAATTTTTCTACCGCTACTTCCAACCCAAGTTTCCCTTTTGCTTTCCCCATTAACGAACTAACAATTATTATTTCCATTCCCGCTTCTTCTAATACTTTTCTCGTTTCTTGATATTCAAAGTCTTGAAATCCTTGGTGAGCTAAAACTAAAACAATTTTTTTAATCTCTAATTTTTCTTCAAAACTCATATATTTTTCTTGATTATTTTCTTTTTTAAGACAACCAGAAAAAAATACCGCAATTAAAAAGAAAAAAATGATTATCAAATATTTTTTTTTCATAGCCATTACTTTTCTCCCAATGGTATTTTAATAATTACTTTTTCTTTGTCTTCTTTGGTTATTTCCACCATAACGCTTTGTTCTAAAACACACCAATTAACAACTTTTCCTTTTCCTTGGTCTGTTTTTATTTCAGACCCGATTTTAGGCAATTTTTCTTTTATTTTCCGGTAAAATTCATTTTCAAAAGCTAAACAACATTTTAATCTTCCACAAACTCCAGAAAGTCTTTCCGCTCCTCGTTGGGATAGTTGTTGATTAAACATCATTTCCGTACTAACGTGCCCTAAATCTTTTAAAAAAGACAAACAACATAAACTTCTTCCGCAAGAGCCTATATCTCCTATTAGACCTGTTTCTTGTCTAGCGCCAACTTGATGCATTCTAATTGATTTATGAAATCGTTGAACCAAATCTTTGACCAAATCACGAAAATCAACGCGGTGAGGAGAGGTAAAAGCAAAAATAATTTTACTTCCGTCAAAACTAAAAAGAGCGTCTACGAGTTTCATTGGCAATTTTTTATCCTTAATAAAATTTTCGCACTTTTCAATTGCCTCTATTCTTTCTCTATTTCGCTCCTTTAATTTTTTTAAGTCTTCTCGACTGGCCTTTCTTAGAATAAAACTTTTATTTTCTTTATTTTCTTGTTCAATACTTTCTAAAGTTTTTTCCTCTATTTTAATTATTTTTCCCAAATCAGTTCCTAAATCGTCTTTGATTATCACCCAATCATTAATTTTAAATTGATCTTTTTTAATTGATTCCCCCTCTTTTCCTTTCACAACCTCATAAGGATGATACCAAGGAGCTAATTGGATGGAAATCACAATCATAATAAATAAATTATTAAAGTTGAAAACGAATAAATCTTTTAACTTGAATATTTTCTCCTAATTTGGCAATTTTTTCCTGGATTAAATCTATTATTTTTTTTGTTTCATCTTTTATAAAATTTTGTTCCAAAAGACAAAACTGGTTGTAAAATTTTTCCAGTTTTCCTTGTAAAATTTTTTCTTTTACTTCTTCTGGTTTATCTTGGGGGAGACTTGCTTGAGCAATTTCTTTTTCTTTGCTAACGATATCTTCGGGAACATCTTCTATTTTAAGCCATTGGGGGTCGGCGGCGGCGATTTGCATCGCCAAGTCATGAGCTAACTCTTGAAATTCCTTATTTCTTGCCACAAAGTCAGTTTCGCAAACTAATTCCAATAAAACCCCGATTTTACGATTATTGTGAATATATGATTCAACTATTCCCTCATTAACTGTTCTGGTTTGTTTTTTGGCCATTATTTTTTCTCCTTTTTTTCTTAAAAGTTCCACTGCTTTTTCAATATCGTTATTGGCCTCTTTAAGGGTTTGCTGGCACTCCAAAATACCGGCACCAGTTTTTTCTCTTAATTGTTTTATTATTTCTAATTCCATAATTATTATAATATTAAGTTCTTTATTTTTCTAAATTGCTGATTGTCAAAATTTATTCTTTTTCAGAATTTTTTATAAAATTCTGTTGCCCAATTTTAACTGCTTCAGAAATCTTTTTAGTAATTAGTTCAATTGATTTAATTGCGTCATCATTAGCGGGAATGGGCCAATTAACTAAATTGGGATTTGAATTCGTGTCTACCATGGCAATAACAGGAATTTTACACCTTTTTGCTTCTTTAATCGCTGTTTTTTCCCTTTGTAAATCAATTAAATAAATTACTTCCGGCTTTTTATTTAAATTCTTTATTCCACCAACCATTCTTTCTAAACGTTCAATTTCTCTATCCATTTGTAGTCTTTCTTTTTTAGTATATTTTTCCCATTTTTCTTGTTCTTTCTCTTGATTCATTTTATTCAGATTTTCAATGAGTTTAAAAATGGAAGAAAAATTGGTTAAAGTTCCGCCCAACCAATGCTGATTAATATAAGGAATGCCATTTGCTTCAGCATATTTTTTAATAGTATCTTTAGCTGACGGCTTAGTGCCAACGAATAAAACTGTTGCTCCTTCGCTAATTTTTTGACAAAGGAAATTAAGAGCTTCTTCTAATTTTTGAGCTGTCTTTTCCAAATCAATTATATGAATGGTGCTTTTTAAACCACAAATATAAGGCTCCATTTCCGGGGCGCGCTTGTTTGAGCAATGTCCTAAATGAACTCCGGCTTCAGCCAACTCGTCAAGAGAAGGAATTTTTACTTTATTTTCTTGTTTTTGATCCATAAACTTATTTTAATTATTATATTAATAATTATTTTAACATAATTTAAAAAATAAACAAGTAGAATTGAGACATTAGAACAATCAATTTGGATATTTGGGTAATTGGGGATTAGGAATATTCCTTTCTTTTGCCCCTTATCTTACCCCCTATTTTATATAAAGGCTTGCTAATATTTTTATTTTTGCTAAAATTATAATGTTTTAATAAATTAATAAATAAAAATTAAAAATAATAATTTTATGGCTAAAAAAGATATTCATCCTAAATATTACGAAAAAACAAAAATTAAATGCGCCTGCGGCGCCGAATTTAATTTTGGCGCCACTAAAGATAAAATGGAAGTTGAAATTTGCTCTGCCTGCCATCCCCTTTATACGGGAAAACAAAAGTTTCTTGATGCGGCCGGACGAATGGAAAAATTTAAAAAAAGAGTGGAAAAATCAGAAAAAATGAAGAAAGAAGCAAAAGAAAAAACAAAAACAAAAACAAAGAAAGAAAAATAATTTTTGATTTAATATTAATTTTAAAGAATGAAAAACGGTTTAAATCAATTTGAAGAACAATTGAAAGAATTAGAGTGTCAATTACAAAACCCTGAAATTTATAATAATTCCGAACAATTGAAAGAAATTTCTCAAAAATATAATCTATTGAAAGAATTAGTAAAACTTTTTACCAAATTGAAAGATATAAATGAAAAAATATTAGAAACACAAAAAATGATTAATCAAGAAGATAATGAAGAAATGGTTATTTTGGAAGAAAAAGAAATAGAGTCATTGGAAAAACAAAAAAACATTTTGGAACAAAAAATTGAGGATATAAAAAAACCGAGAGAAAAATCTGAAGAAAAGGGAATTATTCTTGAAATCCGGGCGGGAACCGGCGGTGATGAAGCCGCTCTTTTTGCTGCTAATTTATTCAGAATGTATTCTCATTTTGCTGAGTTAAAAAAATGGAAAAGCAATCTAATCTCGTCAAACCAAACCAGTATTGGCGGATATAAAGAAATTATTTTTGAAATTAAAAACAAAGAAGCTTATCAATTATTAAAAAATGAAAGCGGCGTTCATCGTGTCCAAAGAATTCCAGAAACAGAAAAAAACGGAAGAGTTCACACTTCCGCTGCTTCAGTGGCTGTTTTACCAGAGGTAAGCCAAATTGATTTTGAAATAAATCAGAATGATTTAAAAATCGATACCTTTCGCGCTTCTGGGCATGGAGGACAAAATGTTCAAAAAAATGAAACCGCTATTAGAATTACTCATATTCCAAGCGGTTTAGTTGTTTCTTGTCAAGATGAAAGAAGCCAAAATCAAAATAAAGAAAAAGCTTTAACGGTTCTTCGTTCCCGACTCATGGTAATAGAAAAAGAAAAAAAAGAACAAGTAGAAAAGGATAATAGAAAATCCCAAATCGGGTCTGGCGACCGTTCTGAAAAAATAAGAACTTATAATTTTCCCCAGGATAGGGTCACTGACCATAGAATAAAAAAATCCTGGCACGGATTAGAAAAAATTATGAATGGAGAAATTGATTCTATTGTCGAAGATTTAAAAAAGGAAGAAAAAAAATTATGTTAGAAAATTAAAGGATATTCTAATAAGACAATTCGTGGTTAAGAGAAACAACTTCTATCCAGATTGAACTGGGTAGAAATTTTATTTCTTGACCATTTTTATCATAGAATTTAGTTAAGGCGTTTTTCGATAATTTTTGCCATTTGCCTTGAATAAAATTTCCCTTTTGAAAAATTAAGGCATCTCCCTCACCTTGAGTTTCAATAGACCGGTGGCCGATTGAATCAATAACTTTTATTTTTGTTTTTAAAATAACCAGGTTATTAGTGGTTATTACCTCTCCTTCCTCATCTTTAAATAATAAATCGTTTTGAAATCGCTGATAAGCTTGAATTTCATCATTAAATTTCCAAATAACCGGTTCGCGATAATTTATTTTTATTTCCCTTGAAACAACAGAATTTGTATCAACATTTTTTTCCGGTAATTCACTTTGATATATAAAACTTGAAATTGGAACAGCTGTTTTTGTCAAATCTTTATCTTTAATAAATTTTAAAATAGCATCGTCGCTAATGTATAAATTATGAGGTTGGTCTCTTTCTTTATCCCGCCAAAAATAGCTTCCATTATAACTTATTTCATCTAAATTATAAATTTGATATTCATTTAAAGCTATTTTGTCTAAAAATTCCTGACTGCCACCTGCATGAATAAATAGAGTTTGATATTCTTGCGCCCATTCGGCAAAATAAGGACGAGCGGAGCGAACCGGACCAATTTTATCAGGCAAACAAGACTGACTAAAAATCGCCATAAAACGGGTAATATCCGCCTCCACGGGCGCTTCATAAATAACCGCTGCTTTATTTATTCCAGCAACGGGCCTAGCTTCACTAAAATTGTCAACTATTATCGCTACCGGATAATTAAAATCTTCTTGCTTTAAAAAACAATTAAAGGAAAATTCTTCTTTTTTTATTTGCTTTTCAGTCTCTCCGGTCTCAAAAACTATATTCATTTTTTCCTCCTCCTGAATTTTTTCTTCGCCAATGGGTTTTTTTATTGAATTTTGACTAAAAAAAATAAAAATCCAAAATAAAATAATTAAAAATCCCAAAACGATACCAATAATATTTTTTTTAGAAGATACCATAAAAATTATAATTTCAAGAAATACTGCTACCGCAACGTTTCTTATTTTTCCTCTTTTTTAGTCTCTTCTGCTTTGTTTTCTTTGTTAATTTCTTTTGTTTCTAATTTTTCCTCAGTTTTTTCTTCAACTTCCTCTACATTTGGCCTTTCCGCTTGGATGACAACATCTTCTAAGTCATGAATAATTTCTAAACCATCAGGAATATTTAAGTCTTTAATCCTAATAGGATTATCAAAATCTTTCAATCTTGAAATATCAACTTCAATCTCATGAACTAAATTTTCAGGAAAACATTTAACCTCAACTTTATCTAAACTATGAACCAAGTTTCCTCCTTGTTCTTTTACCACTGGCGCTTCCCCAACGAATTTAAATTCTATTTCCAAAGTAATCTTTTCTCCAGCTTTAATTTTGTAAAAATCAATATGTTGAAACTGATTAGTTAAAGGATGACGTTGAATATCATGAATTAAAACTTTAATTTTTTTAACTGATTCTTTTTTTTCAATATCTAAAATTTCCAAATCAATCAAACTACTTTCCCCTGTTTCTTTAAAAATCTTTTCAAATTGAGGGTATAAAATTTGGATATTTTGCGAATCAAAATTGTGGCCATAAACCACCGCGGGAATAAACTCCTCTTTTCTAATCTGTTTATTTTTTCTGCCCAACGTTTTTCTTATTTGCGCTTGCAATTTTGTCATAAATTTATTTTTTATTAATTTTTATTTTAAAATTTAAATTTTCCAACTTTATAATTTTAGCATATCTTCATATTTTGTGAAAGGCTGGTACATAATCACGCTTTCCACTAAAGCGATTAAAATAATACTGACCAATAAAGAACTTCCTCCATAGCTAAGAAAAGGCAAAGGCACACCAACCACGGGAACCAAACCAAGATTCATTCCAATATTGATAAATGTTTGAAAAAAAAGCGAAATCATCGTTCCTAAAACCAAAATAACACCGAAGTTATCATAAATCATTTGGGAAACCTTGATGAGACGATAAAATAAAAGCGTATAAATTATTAATAAAAAGGAACTGCCAATAAATCCAAATTCTTCAGCTAAAACCGCAAAAATAAAATCAGTTTCTCCTGCTGGTAAAAATTTTAATTGTGACTGGGTTCCTAAACCAAATCCCCTTCCCAAGACTCGACCGGAACCAACAGCGACAATGGATTGTTTAGTCTGCCATCCATTATTAAGAGGATCGTTTTGTAAATTCAAATAAGTTAAAATTCTATCCTTTTGATAATCCTGTAAAAACATTATCCAAGATAAGGATGAAACAATTAGGATAATAATCAGAAGAAATAAAAAATGTTTTTTATTTTTATCAACTAAAAAAAGAACGCCGAACCAAAGAACTAAAATCATGGCCGCTGAACCAAAATCTGGTTGAAGTAAAATTAAAAAGACAAAAGGAAAAATTAAAATAAAACTGAAAATAATATGTTTAGCACTAAGAGGCTTCCTCGCTTCTTGCCAAAACTTAGCCAAAGTAATTATAGCAGTCAATTTTGCCAATTCAGCCGGCTGAAAACGGAAAAAACCGAAATTTAACCAGCCCCTTACTCCTCGTAAGGATTCGCCGAAAAAAAGAACGCCTATTAAAAGAAAAAGTGTTAAAAGATAAATTAAATAGGCGGAAGAGCGAACAAAACGAAAATCAGTTAAAATAATAATTAAGAAAATAATCAGCCCAACAATAACAAATATACTTTGTTTTTTAAAATCACCGATTTTACTTTCATTAGGAGACAAAGAAAGACTATATTGGGCCAGCAATCCGACGATAATCAAAAAAAGGGTTAGAAAAAAAATAACTCCGTCAAAACGTTTTATTTGGCCCAGATTAAACATAATATTCTTTCTTAAAAATTATTAATAGGCAGGAATAAAATTCATTTTGTCAAAAGGATTTAAATTAAGAATAACATCTATTCTATCATTTTCCGGGATTTTAGGCCAAAGAATTTCAATTTTTCTTTTTTCCCCGGTCAAACATTTTTCTAAAGAAATAAAGTTTGCGCCTACTAGTTTATTTCCTTGATAAGCGATTATTTGAAAACCAATTTGCCAAAAACCATAAATAGAATGATTTTCAACTTCAAAAGATATTTTTGGCACCGCCACCATTTTTTCTAAAGAAACCTCATATGATGAAGTTAAATTAACAATTTTTAATTCATCTAAAATTTTAGTTTGGGAATTATTTGGCCTAATTCTTTGCCAAAGAATTTCAGAAATAAAAAAATCCGGCTTTAATAAAATATAATTATCTACTTCCTGTCCCAAAAATAAAAAGCTTTTTTGCTGATTAGGAAGAATAAAATCAATTTTATTTTCTGTTTTTCCATTTGGCCATTGAAAATTATAGTTTACTTTTGCCAACCAATTATCATTTGGATTTTGAACCGAAATTTCAAAATCATAATGTCTTTTTTCTTCAAATCCAGAAGCGCTAACAAGCCAAAAATTTAAAGAATCAAAATTCAAATCATTGGGTTTAAAATGCTGGTTTAAAAATATATAATCTATGTTTTGTCGACTTAAATCATAAAGAAATTTTTCATATTCTTTAGCAAAATTAAAATATTTAAAAGTTTGAAAAGCAACTATACCCCAAAATGTCAAATTTAAAATAATTAAAAGAATTAAAAAATATCGACGAATATTCTTTTTATGAATCAAATACCATTTAGCTTTTTGAAGTTGTTGGTCGCTTAATTGTTCCATTTATTCTTTAAAATGACTAATTATTATACCATAAAGAGATAATCCATATCCCATATTATTATAATAAATTATACTAATTTTTAACTTGAAAAGCAAGTATTTTTTTCAATTTAAAAGTTTGGAAGCTCGGCTTCCAAGATAAACTTGTCAGAATCATATTATCTGTTAAAATATAAAAATAATTTTAAATATAAAAATATGAGTACTCAAAACTTTTTTTATCTCACCACCAGTTCGGCAATTATTTTGTTGACTGTTTTTTTTATTATCCTTATTGTCATCGGAATTATCATCACAATTAGAATTGCCAAAATCTTTAAAACCCTTTATCAGGCTTCAGAAAATATTAATGAAACGACTAGAAAAATTAAAGAAAAAATAAAAATCTCTGCTTTAGCTTCCCTTTTATTAGAAGGGTTTAAAGAGTTTATTAACATTTTAAAAGAAAAAAAAGAAAAAAAACCCAGCTCTAATTCTCGTAAAAAAATTGAAAAAAAATAACCAAGCTTTGTTATTTTATAAAATTTTATTAAAAAACTTTATCCTGTTTCCGACTTTTTTTATTTATTAAATATTTAATTATTTATGTTTACTCACCTTCATGTTCACAGCCACTATTCTCTTTTAGATGGTTTATCAAAAATAGACGACCTCATTAAAGGGGCTAAAAAATATGGCATGAAATCATTAGCCTTAACGGACCACGGAGTAATGTACGGTGTTATTGAATTTTACCAAAAAGCCAAAGAAGCTGGAGTCAAACCAATTATTGGGGTAGAAGCTTATTTAGCTAGAAATGGCCATTTAAATAAAAGGCCCAAAATAGATGAACGACCCTACCATTTAGTGCTTTTGGCAAAAAATGCTCAAGGATACAAAAATTTAATCAAATTGACGACTATCGCTCATTTACAGGGATTTTATTATAAACCGCGGATTGATTTTGAACTTTTAAAAAAGTATTCTCAAGGATTAATTGCTTTAAGCGCTTGCTTGCAGGGAGAAGTTGCTCAATTGATTTTAAATAAACAAAAAGAAAAAGCTGAAAAACAGGCCATAGAATATCAAAATATATTCGGGCCTGATTTTTATTTGGAAGTTCAAGACCGTTATAACAATAAAGATCAAGAAGCAGTTAATAAAGGAATATTTAATATTGCAAAAAAATACCATATTTCGGTCGTAGCGACCAATGACGTCCATTACACAAACAAAGAAGATGCGGAAATTCAAGATATTCTTATTTGTCTCCAAACTAAAAGAAAAAAAGAAGATAAAAATCGTATGTCTTATTTAGGCGACGATTTTTCCTTGCGTTCACCGGAAGAAATGACGAATTCCTTTAAAGAACATCCTGAAGTTATTGCCAACACAGAAGAAGTAGCAAAAAAATGTAATTTTGAAATTGAGTTAAATAAAACCAGACTTCCCTCTTTTCCTCTTCCTAAAGAAAAAACCGCTAACCAATACTTAGAAGAACTTTGTAAAGCTAAAATTGGCGAACGTTATCCAAAGCAAAATAAAGAGATTAAAGAAAGATTAGAATATGAATTAAAAATAATTGAAAAAACCGGCTTTGCCTCTTATTTTTTAATTGTTCAAGATTTTGTAAATTGGGCTAAAGAAAATAAAGTAGTGGTTGGCCCGGGAAGAGGCTCCGCGGCCGGTTCCATTGTTTCTTATATTTTAAATATTACTGATATTGACCCTTTAAAATACGACCTTCTTTTTGAAAGATTTCTTAACCCTGACCGGATTGTTATGCCTGATATTGATTTAGACTTTGCTGATACGAAAAGGGATTTAGTCATTGAGTATGTAGAAAACAAATATGGCCACGATCATGTTGCCCAGATTATCACTTTTGGAACAATGGCGGCTCGGGTGGCGATTAGGGATGTCGGCCGAGTTTTATCATATCCATACGCTTTTTGCGATAAATTAGCCAAAATGATTCCTTTCGGCGCTTCTTTAGAAAAAGCCTTAGAAATATCCGAAGAATTAAAAGCAATTTACCAAACTAATGAAGATGCCAGAAAAATAATTGACCCGGCGAAAAAATTGGAAGGGGTTGCCCGTCATGCCTCAAAACACGCTTGCGGAGTGGTTATTACCCCTGAACCATTAATCCAATATATTCCCACCCAATACGACGTTTCTGGAAACGGGCACAGGAAAACGATTATTGCTCAATATGAAATGCATGCGATTGAAACCCTGGGACTTTTAAAAATGGATTTCTTGGGATTAAAAAATCTAACCATTATTGAAAAAACATTAAAATTAATTAAATATAATTATCAAGTAGAAATTAACATAGGAGACCTTCCCTTAAATGATGAAAAAACCTTTAAACTTTTACAAAAGGCTGAAACTACGGGAATTTTTCAATTGGAGTCTGGTGGAATGCAACGTTATTTAAAAAAACTCAAACCAACTGTTTTTGAAGATATTATCGCCATGTTGGCGCTTTATCGCCCCGGACCCATGGAATTAATCCCTGACTATATTGCTGGCAAACAAGGTTTAAGAGTTCCGACATACCTTCATCCCAAACTTAAACCGATTTTGGAAAATACTTATGGTATTGCTATTTATCAAGAACAAATTCTTCAAGTTGTCCGTGATTTAGCTGGATTTTCTTTATCCGAAGCTGATGTTTTAAGAAAAGCGGTGGGGAAAAAAATACCCAAACTATTACAAGAACAAAAAGAAAAATTTATCAAAGGGTGTATAAAAAATAAAATAAGTGAAACTACCGCTAGGAGAATTTTTGCTTTTATTGAGCCCTTTGCTGGTTATGGATTCAATAAAAGCCACGCTACTTGTTATGCCACTATTGCTTACCAAACCGCTTATTTAAAAGCTCATTACCCAACTGAATTTATTGCCGCGCTTTTAACGGCCCACAAAGATGACGCTGACAGAATTAATTTAGAGGTTGAAGAAGCAAATAAAAAAAATATTGAAGTTTTGCCACCCGATATAAATGAAAGTTATAAAAATTTTACTGTCGTGGGAAAAAGACAAATCCGTTTTGGACTATTAGCAATAAAAAATGTCGGAGAAGGAATAATCGATGCCATTATTGAAGAAAGGCAAGAAAACGGCCCTTTTCAAAAATTAGAAGGTTTTTTAAGCCGCGTCCAATCAAAAGATTTAAATAAAAAATCTTTAGAAAGTCTTACTAAAAGCGGCGCTTTGGATAAATTTGGGGAACGAAATCAAATATTAGAAAACATAGAAATGCTTTTGGAATTTGTTAGAAAAAAACAAAAGGATAAAAATAACGGCCAAACAAATCTTTTCGGATTATTGCCATTAAATAATCAATCTGAGTTAAAATTTAAAAAAACTTTTCCTGCCACTCACGAACAAAAACTCCTTTGGGAAAAAGAATTATTGGGTATTTTTATTTCTGAACATCCTTTAAAACAATACCAAACGGTAATTAAGAAATACCTTCATCCAATCAATGAATTAAAATTAATTAAAAAAAAATCAACCATAAAAGTTCTTGGCTTAATTTTTAAAATTAAAAAAGTCATTACCAATAATAACGAAAATATGGCTTTTATCCAAATAGAAGATTCTTTTGGAGGAATTGAAGTAATTGTTTTTCCCAAGATTTTAAAATCAAGCCAAGAATTTTGGCAAGAAAATAAAATAATTTGCGTAATTGGACGCCTTTCTGAAAAAGACGGAGAATTAAAAATAATTGCGGAAAAGGTAAAAGAGGTGACTAAAAAAATGCTTGATGACCTCTTGATTAAGGAAAAACTAAATGATATAATTTAATTATTAAAACAAATTATCAATAAATAAAACGCATGACTAAAATTTTTATTTCTCCCCACAACAAAATAGGATATTTTTTCCTGGTTTTAACTGTTATTTTTTTTCTAAGTCTAATTTTTGGATTTTTCGAATCATTTTACGGGGCGCAAATCATTATTACACCCAAAATGGAAGAAATCGATGTTAATTTTTTAGCCGGATTTAAAGAGAATCCATCACAAGAAGATTTGGTTCTTAATGGCCAATTATTAGAAACAAAACAAACATTAGAAAAAAAATATTATCCGGAAGCCACTGTTTCTATGGAAGATTATGCTGAAGGAGAAATTTTTGTAAAAAACAATACCTGGTCTTCAGTGAGTTTTATTGCCAGTACCCGTTTCGCTTCCCCAAACGGTCTTATTTTCCGAGCGGTTAATCGAATTAAAATTCCCGCCAAAGAAGAAATAAGCGTGTTGGTTCGCGCTGACAAAATGGGAGCGGATTACGAAATTGAGCCATCGCAATTCACTATTCCAAATTTAAAAGATCCTGATTTAAAAGAAAATATCGTAGCGGAAAGCCGACAATTAATGACGGGTGGATTAAAAAAAACCGGAGTAATTATGGAATCTGATATAATCCAAGCCAAAAAAGAAATTGAAGAAAAATTATATCAAAACGGATTAGACGAAATAGAAAATAAAATTATTGAAAATGATGTTAAATTAGCAATTAAATCTGAAATAATAAAAGAAACAATAGACGCTAAAGCCGGGGAAGAAAAATCTGAATTTAATATAAATGGAGAAATAGAAATCAAAGCTGTGGCATTTCAAGAAAAGGACCTTTTAAATATTGCTTTGGTAAGACTTGAAGATTCTGTTCAGTTGGGTAAAAAATTAGTTGCTTATGAACCAAAAAATCTTTCTTATTTTTTAAAAGAATATAATCAAGAAGAACAAAGCGCTGTTTTGGAAGTCCAATTCAGGGGATATACTGTTATTAGTGAAGAAAATGAAATATTGGATAAAAATAAATTGAAAGGATTAAATAAAGAAGAGGCTCAAAATTATTTGAAAGGATTTAATGAAATAGATGAGGCTAAAATTAAATTCTACCCCCCTTATTTTCTTAAAAAGATTCCCCAATCATTAAATAAAATTAAAATTAAAATTAATCGTTAGAAAATTTTTATGAAAAAAGAAAATCCCTTACAAACTATTCGCCATTCTACCAGCCACTTAATGGCGGCCGCAGTTCTTGATTTATTTCCAACTGCCAAATTCGGAATCGGACCAGCAATCGAAAATGGCTTTTATTATGATTTTGAATTAGAAAAAAATCTCAGTCCACAAGACCTTAAAGAAATAGAAAAAAGAATGAAACAATTAGTTAAAAAAGATTTAAAATTTGAAAAAAAAGAAATCAGTTTGACCGAAGCAATGGATTTATTTAAAAAATTAAAACAACCATATAAAATTGATCTTTTAAAAGATTTAAATAAATTCGGCCTAACTAAAAAATCATTAAAAATAAATTTACCTTTAACTGAAAAAAAAGATTTAGTAACAATTTATAAATTGGGAAATTTTATTGATCTCTGCCGAGGACCTCATTTGAAATCAACCAAAGAAATTAAAACATTTAAACTTGAAAAATTAGCTGGCGCCTATTGGAGAGGTGATGAAAAAAATAAAATGTTGCAAAGAATTTATGGTTTAGCTTTTCAAACGGAAAAGGAAATGGAAAATTTCTTGAACTTAAGAAAAGAAGCGGAAAAAAGAGATCATCGAAAAATAGGTCAAGAATTGAATTTATTTCAATTAAATGATGATATTGGTCCAGGATTAATCCTTTGGCATCCCAAAGGAGCTATTTTAAAAAGAATTATTGAAAATTATATTTTAGATGAATATACCAGTCATGGTTATAAATTAGTTTCCACTCCTCATTTGGCTAAATTAAATCTTTGGAAAGTATCCGGACATGATAATTTTTATAGAGAAAATATGTTTCCAGTTATGCATATGGCGGAAACAAATAATGAAGAAAAGGATGATTATCAAGTCAAACCGATGAACTGCCCTTTCCATATTGCTATTTATAAAAATGAAGTAAAAAGCTATCGCGAGCTTCCTCTGCGTTATACAGAACTTGGAACGGTTTATCGTTATGAAAAATCAGGCGTTTTGCATGGCTTAACTAGAGTAAGAGGATTTACTCAAGACGATGCTCATATTTTTTGCAGTCCGGAACAATTAGATAAAGAAATAGAAACAACGGTTAAATTCGGAATAAAAATATTAAAAACTTTTGGGTTTAAGGATTATGATATTTATCTCTCAACTCAACCGGAAAAATTTGTCGGGAGCCAGAAAAATTGGACGCGCGCTACCCAATCATTAAAAAAATCTTTAGAGAAATTAAAAATAAAATATAAAATTGACCCGGCTGGCGGAGTTTTTTACGGACCAAAAATTGATATTAAAATAAAAGACAGCCTTGGCCGCGACTGGCAATGCACCACTATCCAAGTTGACTTTAATCTCCCGGAAAAATTTGATGTTAATTATATTAACAATCAAGGTAAAAAGGAACAACCAATTATGATTCATCGCGCTCTGCTCGGCTCCTTAGAGAGATTTATCGGCGTCTTAATTGAACATTATGCCGGCAACTTCCCTCTTTGGCTGACGCCAGTTCAAATATATTTAACGCCGGTTGGAAAAAAACACTTAGCGCTAACCAAAAAATTGGGACAAGAATTTGAAAGCAATGGTTTTAGGATTCAAATAGATGATTTGAATGAAACTATTTCTTATAAAGTTAGAAAAGCGGAAAAACAAAAAATCCCTTATATTTTGGTTATCGGGGACAAAGAAATGAAAAGCAATTTTCTTAATATAAGGATGCGAGGTAATAAGATGGAAAAAATAACCAAGAAAAAATTTCTTGAAAAGATTCTAAAAGAAGTTAATGGGAAAATATAATTCTACCCTAATTTTATATATCAATAAAATGGCAAATAGAATAGAAGTTATTACAAAAACCGAAGACGCAAGGGCAAAAGTAAAAAAAAGAAAAATACAATCAATGGGTTTTTGGGTTGATGACATAAGTCTTGTCGATGTCTATACAATTGATATCTCTCTTGAAGAAAAAGAATTAAATTCTGTTGCTTCTATGCTTTCTAATCCTGTAACACAAGAAGTTGGAATAAATCAGCCCAAAGCGCCGGAAAAATTCAATTATGCAATTGAAATCGGTTTTTTACCATGTGTAACTGACAATATTGGAACTACGGCAAAAGAAATTATAGAAGACCGTTTTAAAAAAACTTTTGAAGGTCAAACCGTCTATAGTTCCCAGATAATATTTTTATCTGGGAAATTTAAAAAAGAAGACGCCATTAAAATTGGCGATTCTTTTTCAAATCCTTTAATTCAAAGGGTTTCTATTAAAACCTATAATGAATTTAAAAAGGACAAAGGAATGGAAATAATCATTCCCAGAGTAAGGCTTCATGAAGAATTAGTTGTGGGGTCGATAGATATATTAACAGCCAACGATGAACAGCTAATGATAATCGGTAAACAAGGAATTGCAAATTCTGATGGAACTAGAAGAGGGCCCTTGTCAATGGATTTAACTTATATGAAATCTGTTCAAAATTATTTTAAAGGTTTGGGTAGAAATCCAACCGATGTTGAGCTAGAATCGATTGCCCAAACATGGAGTGAACATTGTAAACACACAATCTTTGCTGATTCTATTGATGAATTTAGAGAGGGATTGTTTTCAACATTTATTAAGGGAGCAACAAATGAAATTCGAAAGAAAAAAGGCGCTAATGATTTTTGTGTTTCAGTATTTACTGACAATGCCGGAGGAATAATATTTGATGATGAATTTTTAGTTTGTGACAAAGTTGAAACTCATAATTCTCCAAGCGCTCTTGATCCATTTGGTGGAGCAATAACCGGAATTGTTGGGGTTAATAGAGACCCAATGGGTTTTGGAATGGGAGCAAAACCGATTGTTAATAGATATGGATTTTGTTTTGCGGACCCCAATGATACAAGAGATTTATATAAAGGAAAAAATAAAACTCAAAAAATGTTATCTTCAAAAAGGATAATGAATGGGGTTATTGAAGGAATCAATGTCGGTGGAAATTGTTCCGGAATACCAACTACGCAGGGATTTATTTTTTTTAATAAATGCTATAAAGGGAAGCCATTGGTTTTTGTCGGAACCATTGGTTTAATCCCAAGAGAAAAAAATGGAAAACAAATGCATGAAAAGCAAGCAAAAATCGGAGATTATATCGTGATGGTTGGAGGGAGGGTTGGGAAAGATGGAATTCATGGCGCAACTTTCTCATCAGAGGCAATTGATTCTGGGAGTCCTGCAACTGCCGTTCAAATAGGAGATCCTATAACTCAAAAAAAAGAAAGCGATGCAATCATTAAAGAAGCAAGAGACAAAGGACTATATAACAGCATAACTGATAATGGTGCTGGCGGACTATCTTGTTCTGTTGCAGAAATGGCAAAAGAATCCGGTGGATGCCATGTTAATTTAGATAAAATTCCATTAAAATATCCTGGACTTGCTCCTTGGGAAATATGGATTTCAGAATCACAGGAAAGAATGACTTTAGCGGTTCCAAAAGAAAAATGGATTAATTTTTACAATTTAATGAGAAGAAGAGGAGTTGAAGCAACGGTTATTGGCGAATTTACAAATTCTGGAAAATGTATTGTTGATTACCATGGAAATAATATTATGGATATTGATATGAAATTTTTACATACTGGACTTCCACCGAGACCAATTAAAACGACTTTTACGAAAAAAAATTATGAGGAACCAAATTTTGAATGTTTAGGAAATTTAACAGATTCTTTACTTACCATGTTAAAAAGACAAAATATCACAAGTTTTGAATTCATTTCTCAACAATATGACCATGAAGTTCAAGGTGGAAGTGTTATTAAACCACTCCAAGGAAGAGGAAGAGTAAATGGTGAGGCAACTGTAATAAAACCAAGACTTGATTCAAACAAAGCAATCGTTTTATCACAAGGACTTAACCCTTTATATAGCGATGTTGATCCTTATAATATGGCGGCATGCGCAATTGATACGGCAATAAGAAATGCTATTGCTACAGGAGCAGATTTGGAACATCTTGCATTATTAGATAATTTTTGTTGGTGTAGTTCTACTGAACCCGAAAGGTTGGGACAACTAAAAAGAGCTTGTCAGGCCTGTTATGATTATGCGACAAAGTTTGAAACACCTTTTATTTCTGGAAAAGACAGTATGTTTAATGATTTTAAAGGATTTGATGAATTTGGAAATCCAATAAAAATTTCTGTTCTTCCGACTTTGTTAATTTCGACGATAGGAGTAATAAAAGACGTAGAAAAAACGATTTCTATTGACTCAAAATTTAAAGATGATTTAATATATGTTCTCGGATTTACTTACAATGAGTTGGGTGGAAGCGAATATTTTGCAATGAAAGGAGAACAAGAAAAAAAGGAAAAATATGTTGGAAATAATATTCCAAAGGTTGATGCAAAAACAAATATTAAAATTTATAGAGCCTTTTCCAGAGCGGTTGAAAAAGGATTAATTGCTTCTGCCATAAGTGTCCATATAGGTGGACTAGGAATAGCTTTAGCAAAAAGTGCGATTGCGGGGCAATTAGGAATGGAAATTGAATTAAAAAAGATTCCAAATAGTTGTCCAAAAAATGATTCCATTTTATATGCAGAAAGTATGGGAAGGCTAATTGTAACTATTAATCCTAAGAATAAAGAAAAATTTGAAAAAATAATGGAGCAAAATATATTTGCAATAATTGGTAAAATAAGAAACGATAATAAATTTATAATAACAAAAGAAGAAAAAAGTGTAATAGATACCACTATTGATAAAATGACTGAATCATATAAATCAACATTTAAAAATTATTAAAATGATAAATCCAAAAGTTTTAGTTTTGATAGGATACGGAATAAATTGCGACGAAGAAACAAAATTTGCATTTGAAAAAGCTGGCGCAAAAGCAGATCTGATTCATATAAATGATTTAATCGAAACGCCCAAAAAAATAGATCATTATCAAATTATTGCATTTCCAGGAGGTTTCTCGTACGGAGATGATACTGGCTCTGGAAATGCCCTAGCTTGGAAGATTAAAAATAACTTAGGAATAGAAAGATTTATTAAGGATGATAAATTAGTGATTGGGATTTGTAATGGGTTCCAAGTTTTAGTTAATCTTGGGCTTTTGCCTGCAATAAATGGACAATATGGACAAAGACAAGTTGCTTTAAATCATAATGATTCTGCGAGATATTCAGATAGATGGGTAGATTTAGATTTTGGTAAAAAAAGTCTCTGGACAAAAGACGTAGGAAAGATTTCTCTACCAATAGCCCATGGGGAGGGAAACTTTTATGCCAGTCAGGAGATTTTAGATCAAATAAAAAGAAAAAATCTTATTGCGGCAAAATATATTGATGGGGAAATTTGTAAATACCAAAATCTTCCGGCAAACCCTAATGGCTCTTTAGAAAATATCGCTGGGATTACAGACGAAACAGGAAAAATCCTTGGTTTGATGCCTCATCCTGAGAGAGCAATAACTTTTACACAATTGCCTCATTGGACCTTTTTAAAAGAAAAATTCGTAAGAGAAGGAAGAGAAATACCCGATGAGTCTGATGGAATAAAAATTTTTAAAAATGGAGTAAATTTTTTTAAATAAATAATTCAAAAAAATAAATTAATCCCATTTCTTTAATATTCGCTAAAAAGAGGTGTCCCCTCTTTTTAGATTGAAAAAAAGAAAAGAAAGGTTTAAAATAACCATATTATGAAATATCACATTATTACCTATGGATGTCAGATGAATAAAAGTGACAGCGAAAAAATTGCTGGAATCTTGGAATGTCTTGAATATCAAAAAACAAATAAAATAGACCTGGCTGATTTAGTAATTGTAAATATGTGTTCTGTCCGTCAATCAGCGGTAAACCGAGTTTATAGTTTTAAAAAACTTTTCGAAACGATTAGGATAAAAAATCCTAATCTAAAAACCGCTTTAACAGGATGTTTTTTGCCAACTGATGAAAAAAAGTTTTCTCAAATATTTAACTTTATCTTTAAAATTAAAGACCTTTCGAATCTCCCCAATATTCTTATTCAAGAAAAAGATAAAAGAAAGCAAGAAGATTTAAAAGATTATCTTTCATTAAAACCAAAACCCGATTCTTTAACCAGCGCCTATTTGCCGATTATGACCGGCTGTAATAATTTTTGTTCCTATTGCGTAGTCCCCTTTACCAGAGGTAGGGAAAAAAGCCGACCAGCAAATGATATTATTCAAGAAGTAAAGAATTTAATAAAAAATGGATTTAAAGAAATTATCTTACTTGGCCAAAATGTTAATTCTTATCAGGATGAAAAAATTAATTTCCCAAAATTACTTCAGATGATCAATGATATTCCCGGTAATTTTTGGATCAGATTTATTACTTCTCATCCTAAAGATTTGTCAGATGAATTAATTAAAACCATGGCTAATTGCCAAAAAGTCACTGAATATCTGCACTTGCCTTTCCAGTCCGGAGATAATGAAATTCTAAAAAAAATGAATCGCGGTTATACTCGCCAAAATTATTTAAAATTAATAAAAAAAATTAAAAAATATTTTTCTTTTAAAAGTCAAATTTTAGAAAAAAGAGAAATTGCTCTTTCTACCGATATTATTGTCGGATTTCCTGGTGAAACTAAAAGACAATTTAAAAAAACTGTTAAAATAATGAAAAAAGTTAAATTTGATATGGCTTATTTAGCGAAATATTCTCCCCGTTCCGGAACTACGGCTTCGCTTTTAAAGGATGATGTTCCTAATTGCGAAAAAAAGAGAAGAGAACAAAAACTAAACAAAATTCTTACCAGAACCGCTCTTAAAAGAAACAAAAAATATTTGAGAAAAAATATAGAAATTCTCATTGAGAGAAAAGAACAAAATAATATTTTCGGAAAAACAAGAACAAATAAAGGAGTAATAATAAAAAATGCCCCTGAATCATTAGATCTGGGCCAATTTATCAACGTTAAAATCATTAAAGTCTCTCCTTGGAATTTACAGGGAATCTATCAATAAAAATTTTAGGAAATACTTTTTATCCTTTTAAGGATTAAACGACAAACGAATAAAAGAAGAATTGTTAAGGGGATTAAATTCCACCACCAGTCAAAACGAATAATGCTATTATAAAAACCGTGGAATAAGACCGCAATTAATAATCCCCTAATCATAATCCATTTTTGTTTTCGCCCTCCCCTTTCTATGGGACTTCTTTGCCTCATTTTAAATAAAGCAATATAATAACCAATAATGCCGCCAGATAAAAAATGCATAAAAGTGCTAGTAAAACCTCGGAAGATAATCATGCCAGCGCCAGAGATAAGGTTATTTGATAAAAACGCATATAAAATGTTTTCAATGAAAGAAAAACCTAAGCCCAACACCATTCCATAAATGAAGCCGTCCCTAAGTTCATCAAAATATTTTGAATAATAAATTTTGAATCTTAAAATAAAATATTTTGCCAATTCTTCAATAAATCCATCTATTAAAAAAGAAAGGACAAAAATCGACAACAATGGCTGCGATAATAAATTATTTTTTGTTAAACGAGTTAAATAACCGGCGATAGGAATAATTAAAATCGCAATGAAAATTCCAAAAACAAAAACTTTAAAAATTTCTTTTTTAGGTTCGGGTGACGAGCTGTCTAACTTTAAACATAAAATAAGCCATAAAAGAGTTGGTCCCGCGCTTAAAAAAAGAAAAAATAAAGAGTTTTGCCAATTAGCCTGTTCAATTAAATAATTAATTAGATAACCCATTCTTTATATTATAAATAAAAAATAAAGTAAGGTAAAGGTGAAATTATGAAGCAAAAAAAACTAATCGCTATTTGCGGTTCTACGGCTTCTGGAAAAACTAGCCTTGCTTTGGAATTGGCGCGAAAATTCAATGGAGAAATTATTGCGGCAGACAGTCGAACAATTTACAGAGAAATGGATATTGGAACTGCCAAGCCTTCTTTTAAAGAAAGGCTGGAAATTCCCCATTATTTGATTGACTTAATTGATCCTGATGAAGAATTTACCGTCGCGCAATTTAAAGAAAAAGCACTAATAGCTATTAGTCAAGTTTATCAACATTTTAAAAATCCATTTTTAGTGGGCGGAACCGGCCTTTATCTAAGCGCTGTAATAGATAACCTTAATATTCCTCCAGTTCCTCCAGATAAAGACTTAAGAAAAAAAATGGAAATAGAAGCAAATGAATATGGCTTAGATTTTCTTTGGGAAAAACTGATTAAAATAGATCCTCAAGCAGTGGATTTTGTTCAAAGACAAAATCCACGTCGAGTTATTAGAGCTTTGGAGGTTTGTTTAAAAACGAAAAAACCTTTTTCTGCTTTAAGAAAAAAGGGCGATTCTTTGTTTGAAACATTAAAAATTGGAATTAAAATAGATAAAAAAGAAACCGACCAAAGAATTGACCAAAGGGTTGATAAAATGATAGAAAAAGGATTGATTGATGAAGTAAAAAACTTAATAGAAAAATATCCCCTCCCCTCAGCTGTTTTCCATACCATTGGTTATCAAGAAATTATTTCTTATTTTAATAAAGAATATTCTTTGGAACAAGCAATAGAAACGATAAAAAAAAATACTAAACATTATGCCCGTCGGCAAATAACTTGGTTTAAAAAAGAAAAAAATCTTCATTGGATAAAAGATTTTCAGCAGGCGGAAACTCTTATTAAAAATTTTTTAAAAAATTAATTAATTCAATTCTTTTTTAAAAATTTCTTCTATTATTTTTATTGAAATTTTACCTTGGGTTTTTTTCATGACCTGACCGATTAAAAATTTAAAAACATTAATTTTGCCTTGATGATATTTTTTCACCGCTTCGGGATTATCTTTAATAACCCTTTGGATAATTTCATAAATTTCATCTTTATTTTCCAAAAAAATACTTTTTTTATTGATTAAAACTTGATCAACGTCTTTTTCAGTTTCAAACATTTCTTCAAGAATTATCTTAGCAAATTGACCATTGATCTTTTTTTCATAAAATAAAATTATAAATTCTGAAAAATTTTCAGGGGTAATTTTAAGGTCCAATACTTCTTCTTTCTTAGCTAAGGGTAAAAGGTAGTTTATCAACCATTTAACAATCAATTTGACAAATTGGCTTTTATTTTTTTCCCAAATTTCTTGTTCACTTCCTTCTACTGTTTGTAAAGATAAAAGCCAAGCTCTTAATTCAGAAAAAACTTTTTCCGTATAGCAAGAAATTTCCTTATTATCCGCAAGAAGTTTTGCTTGTTCTTTATTAAGTCCATATTCCATTTTCAATCTTTGCCGGCGAGAGAATGGTAATTCTGGAAGATCCTTTCGAAGTTCCTTAATATTAATACCTTGTTTTATAAAAAAGTTTTTATTTAATGGGGGTAAATCTGGTTCTGGAAAATAACGATAATCTTTCTCTTCTTCTTTTTCTCTTTGTTTAACCGTAATGCCCTCTTTTTCGTTCCAACCCCTTGTTTCTTGAAATAAAGGTGGGTTATTTTTTTGCCAGAGTTTTGTTTGTCTTGCTTCCTCATAAATTAAAGCCTTTTCTACTGATTTAAAAGAATTAAGATTTTTAATTTCCATTTTAGGATAATATTTTTTTTCTTTCAACGGCCTTAAAGAAATATTAGCATCACAACGCATCTGGCCATTCTCCATCTCAGCGGCAGAAATATCCAAGGCTCTAACTATTTTTTGCAATTCTTCAAGAAAACTCTTAGCCTGTTTGGGGTTGGTCAAAGTGGGTTTAGTCACAATTTCCAAAAGAGGAATTCCGGCTCGATTAAAATCCAGCCAACTTGCTTTTTGACTATGAAATAACTTTGCCGTATCTTCTTCTAAATGGACTCTTTCCAATTCAATTGCGCCTTCATCTGTTTCAACTAATCCTCCTATAATTAAAGGAAATTTATATTGGCTGATTTGATAGCCTTTTGACAAATCTGGATAAAAATAATTTTTTCGATCAAAAGAAGAAATTTCGGAAATCTTTCCTTTAAGAGCCATTCCTAATTTTAGCGCTTTTATTAAAATTTCTTTATTAATAACCGGCAAGACTCCTGGGTGGCTAAGACAAATTGGACAAATATTAAAATTCGGCTTTTTATCCGAAAAAGTTTGTTGATTTGGGCAGGAACAAAAAAATTTGCTTTTTGTTTTAACTGCCAAATGAATTTCAAGTCCGATTATTGTTTCAAAATTTTTCACCATTTTTTATTTTTATTAACTGGCATTTTTTCTAAAAATTACCACCGGGATTGTTTTAATAATTATCTTAAAATCAAAACCTAAAGACCAATTTTCAATATAATAAATATCCAATTTGGCCTCTTCTTCAAAGGAAAGCTCTGATCTGCCGGATATTTGAGCTAAACCGCTCAAACCTGGTTTAATAGTTAAAAGTTGTTTCTGCTTTTTCTGGTAATTTGAAACTTCTTTTGGCTCATGGGGCCGAGGCCCAACAATACTCATTTCCCCTTTAAAAATATTTAATAACTGGGGCAATTCGTCAAGACTGGTTTTTCTTAAAACCTTGCCAAAGTTGGTAATTCTTGGGTCATTTTTTATTTTAAATAAAGGCCCTTCTTTTCTTTCATTATTCTCCATAAGATTTTCTTTCATTTTTTCGGCATTATTAATCATGGAACGAAATTTATAAATATAAAAAATATTTCTCTTTACGCCAACTCTTTTTAATTTCACAAAAACCGTCCCCTTAGAATCAATTTTGATAATTATGGCTAAAATTAAAAAAAGTGGGGAAAGAAAAATTAAAGCGAAAAAAGAAAAGATTATATCAACAACTCTTTTTAAAATTCTTCCCCAACCATCCAGGGAAGTCTTTTTTATGACGACAATCGGAATACCGGCTAAGGTTTCCGTTCTAATATTACTAATAAGAGAATTAAAAGTATCCGCGGTGTATTTAAAAATAATTTGGTTTTCTTCGCAAAATTCAACTAATTCTAAAATTTCGTCCCTTGATAAATCTTGTCCGGTTTGAATAATTTCGCTTATTTCTTTAGTTCGAGACGACCATTCTTCCTTTAATCCTTTCATATTCTTTACCCAACCAATGACTTGATAACCATTTCCCGGATGATTTTTTAAGAAAACATTAATTCCTTCTGCTGTTTCCCCTTGACCGAAAATTAAAACCGGTTCCAATCCTTTGCCATGTCGGTAATAGAATAATTGCAAGCCATGGATTAAAATTCTGCTGAAAGAAATAAAAATAATTGTCATCAGCCAGCCAGCCAAAATAATAAAACGGGAAGAAAAATATTCTCCTTTAAAAAATATAAAAAGAACAATTAACATTGTTCCTACGGTACAAGCTAAAAATATTTTAGAAATTTCATTAGAGAAGTGTCTTTTATCGCTTAAATTGTAAAGACCGGTCAAAACAAAAATTAAAATCCAAAAAAAGAAAATTATCAATAAACTGGCAAGATAACGTCCGAAAGGTATTTCATAAATGACCGGCCTTAATTCTACTAAAGCGTTAAAACGGAGATAATAGACAAAAATGCCAGCCAAAACAAGAATCAAATAATCAAAAGGCACTAAAAGGGCGGAAAAAATGAGGTCAGATTTTTTCATAATAAAATTGAATTTATTCAATCAATATGTTTATATTATAACAAATTTGATTATTCTTGTCATGATTTTTATTCTGTTCATTTCGGCAACAGCCATTTAAAAAATTTAAATATAAATTAAATTATTTTCCTCGCGAAGCAAAAAGTTTGGAAGCTCAGCTTCCAAACTTTTAAAAAACAGGGTGAAAAAAAACTGCTCGGAAACGCAGACTGGGAGCGGGCTGGACAGAGCAAAAGTTTGGTGGCTGAGCCACCAAACTTTTAACTCAAGTTTTTAAATCGCACTTTAGAGAAAAAGTCTGTCCAGGTCGCTGGATAAATTCCCGTCTATTAAGTATACTCAAAAATACAAGCAACTGTTTCCAATGTCTTCATCTCGTACAAAAATTTGACAAAGAGAATTTTTTTTGCTAAAATTTAAAAGGCTTAAATAGATAGAGCGGTCGCTCTAAACCGGATTTATTCCAGTTTGGAGAGGAAAGTCCGAACACTTCCCTTTTTTAAAAGGGAGACGGGTAGCAGGTAACGCCTGTCACCAACGTTTTTGTTGGTAGAGGTGCGAACAGAGACGATTTTGTCTGAAAAGACAAAATCACCCTTCATCGCTTTTAGCGAAAGCAAAAGCGCTTGAGGGTGAATTCAACTATAAGGTTTATTTTCTCTTATTCCGCTTAACGGGATTTGAAAAAAACATTTTAACCAAAAGTTGAACTGAAACGGCTAAATCCTTACCTAAGTGCAAGACCAAATAAAAAACCTTGATTTTCAAGGTTTATGGTAGGTCGCTTGAGGTCGATTGTGAAATCGATCCTAGATAAATGATCGCGCCCTTCGGGGTAACAGAATTCGGCTTACTCATCTATTTAAGTTCAATAAACCATTAAGAATTTTTGTCCAAAATTTGATTGACCAAATTATCTGCTTCTTTGTTTTTATCTCTAGAAATGTGTAAAAAACTTATTTTCTTAAAGCATTGAGATAAATTCCAAACTTTCACGAATAATAATCCCAATAAGGGATTTTTTACTTTATAACGCCGATTTAATTGTTCAACCAATAATTGGCTGTCAGAATAACATTCAATCTCGGTTGCTTTCAATTCTTTAGCTTTCTCAAGGGCTAAAATCAAGGCTTCATATTCAGCTTGATTATTAGTCGCTATTCCTAAAAATTTAGAATATTCTTTTTTTTGTTTTGTTGCGGGGTTATAAACTATTACTCCGCAACCAGCTAACCCGGGATTACCCCTAGAACCTCCATCTGTGTGTATTATAAATTTCATAATTTAATATTTAAGACCTTTTAATATCAATCACCTTAAACTGCAATTCCTGATGTCCGTTCCATTGATTAACACCCAATTGAAAAATAATGTCCAAACGATCCCCTTTTTTAAAATCAAAGACTCCGGAATTTGGAGAAAAATAAATCATTTTTTTATTATCCCCCACTACTAAACGGCAATGCTGTTTTTTTTGTCCCACTTTTTGCAAATCATTTAAAATAACATTTCTCACCAAAAAATTCGGTTGCCAATTATCCCGGCCAAATGGTTCAAATTTAACCAAAGATTCATACAAATCCCAATTAATATCCTTAAGTTTTACTTTAGCGTCAATTTTTATTTTTGGAATAAAATCTTCTTCTTTTATCTTTTTCTCAGCAATTTTATTTAATTCTTTTTTAAAATCTTCAAATAAATTTATATCTTTTAATGTTAGACCAACCGCGCCCGGATGTCCTCCAAAACGAGAGAAATATTTGTCCAATTGAGATAATATTTCATGAAGATTGAGGTTTGGAATAGATCGTCCCGACCCAACCGCCTCTTTACCCTTTTGAGAAAGAATAATTACTGGCCGATAATATTCATCTAATAATTTAGACGCCGCCAGTCCTAAAATTCCTTTAGGCCAATCTTTTCCAAGTAACACTAATATTTTATCTTTTGAATCTGGATCAATTTGTTCTCTAATTTCCTTAATGACTCTTTCTACTAAAACCTGCCTTTTTTTATTAAAATCATTTAAGTTGTCCGCGAATTCTTTAGCTTTTTCTTCATCTTCTGTTAAAATCAATTTTAAAGCTTCTTCGGCGTGCTTAATTCGCGCTGCGGCATTAAGCCTGGGACTGAGATAATAAACAATACTATTAGTCTCAATCCCACCCAAGACAAGCCCGCTTTTTTTTATTAAAGACCTTAATCCAATATTAGCGCTTTTATTTAAAACAATCAATCCGTATTTTACCAATGTCCTATTCTCGCCTAAAATGGGCATAGAATCCGCGACTGTGCCAATTGCCACCAAATCAAGAAACCATTTTTCCATTCCCTCTTTATTGTCAATTTGGCATTTTGGACTTTTTAAAATTCCTTGAATCAATTTAAATGCTACCCCTACCCCGGCTAAATAATTAAAAGGATATGTTTCTTTTTCAATTTGCGGATTAATAATGGCAAAAACTTGAGGAATCCCTTCTCCCGGACAATGATGGTCAGTAACAATAACATCTATCCCAGCTTTTTTTGCCATTTTTATTTCTTCAAAATTAGTTGTCCCGCAATCGCAAGTAATAATTAAATCAACCTTATCTTTAATAAACTTTTCAACAATCTTTTTATTTAAACCGTAGCCGTCTGTTTCTCGGTCTGGAATATAAACTGTGATTTTTTTAGCGCCCATTTTTTTAAAAGTCAAAAATAAAATTGCCGAGGCCGTAATTCCATCCGCGTCATAATCTCCACAAACCACCATTTTTTCTCCTTTCTCTACAGCGGAAAAAATCCTATTAACCGCCTTTTTCATATTTTTAAATAAAAAAGGATCGTGTAGATCCTGCGAATAGTCTGGAAATAAGAATTCATCTATCTTTTTTTGAGTTTTTAAACCTCTGTTAAAAAGCAACTGTAAAATAATCGGATTTATTTCCGGGAATTTATTCTGAAAATCTTCTTCTATTTCTGGGGCAATCTCCCAAATCTTTTCCATAATTTTAAAAATTTTTAATATAAAAGCTAATTCTTATAATTAGCTGAATTAAAAGAAAAATTTTAATTCTTTCTTTTAATTTTTTTAAAATTGAGATATTTTCTAAGCGCTTGAGGAACTTTAATTGAACCGTCCTTTCGCTGATAATTTTCCATAATAGCAATTAAAATGCGACCAATCGCAAACGCCGTGCCATTTAAAGTGTGAACATAATTCATTTCTCCTTTTTCATTGCGAAAACGAATATTAAGTCTTCTTGCTTGAAAATCAAGACAATTAGAAGTAGAATGAGTTTCTCGATACTTGTTTTGTCCTGGCATCCAGCATTCTATATCATATTTAGCAGCGGCTGGGTCTCCTAAATCGCCAGTACATATGTCCAAAACCTGATAAGGAATTCCTAATTTCTGCACCATTTTTTCTTCCATAGAAAGTAAAAATTTATGCTCCTCTTTTGAACTTTCAGGTAAAGTAAAACTAAACATTTCAATTTTATCAAATTGGTGCACTCTTAATATTCCTTTAACATCTTTACCATAAGAACCGGCTTCTCGACGAAAACAAGACGAAAAACCAACATAACGTTTAGGTAATTCTTTTATCTGAAAAATTTCATTCATATGCATAGGGCCAAGAGCCTGTTCCGCTGTTCCAATTAAATAAAGGCCATCTTTAGCTGTTTGATAAATTTCGTCTCTGCCTCTTTCTATATAACCCATCGCTTTCATCGCCTCTTCTTTTATCATAACTGGTGGCACGACAGGAATAAATCCTTCTTTAACTAAAATCTCAAAAACAAATTGAACTAAAGCATATTCCAAAATCGCCAATTCATTTTTCAAATAACTAAAACGGCTACCAGAAACCTTGCTAGCCCGGTCAATATCAATTAGGTCTAAATCATTTCCCAAAGTCAAATGATCTTTGATTGGAAAGTTAAATTTGGGAATTTTCCCCCATTTCCTTAAAACTTGATTTTCCGTTTCATTCACCCCTATTCTGACTTCTGGCAGGGCCGGATTAGGAACTAAAATTATTGCCTGATTAAATTGCGCTTCAATTTCTTTTAAATCATAATCGCTTTTTTCTATTTTTTGAACAAGCGATTTAGCTTCAATAATCAAAAAATTTTTTTCTTCTAACTGCGCAGAAGAAATTTTTTTATTTAATTGATTATGTTGTGACTTTAGTTCTTCATTTATCTGAATTAGATTTCTTCTTTTTTCATCTATTTTCAAAAGTTGATCAATATCCACTTCAACGCCTTTATCCTGACAAGCTTTTTTTATTTTTTCAGGGTTTTGCCTAATTACTTTAATATCAATCATAAAATTTATATTTATAAATAATAACTTTTATTTTTCCACTTTTGGCTTCAAGGTGGGAAATAAAATTACTTCCTTAATATTTTTTTTATCAGTCAAAATGGTGGTTAAACGGTCAATTCCAATTCCTTCTCCCGCGGTCGGTGGCATTCCTTGTTTTAAGGCGTCTATAAAATCTTGGTCAAATGGTTGCGCTTCTTGATCACCTTTTTCCAATAAGTTCTGTTGTTCTTTAAATCTTTTTTCCTGTTCAAAGGGATTATTTAATTCAGAAAAAGCGTTACAAACCTCTAGACCCGACACTAAAAGCTGAAATCTTTCCACATAATTTGGACGATTAAAAATTTGTTTTGCCAATGGAGAAAGTTCAATGGGATGGTTGATTAAAAAAGTGGGATGAATAATTTTAGGTCGAACGGTTTCTTTATAAATTTCATCTATTATTTTTCCTTTACCCCAACTAATTTCTGTTTTTATTTTCATCTTTTCTGCCTTTTCTCTTAAACTTTCTGTATCTTCATTATCCAAATCAACGCCCGTATAATCTAATAAAGCTTGCCGGTAATCCATTTGTTGATAAGGAGGGGTGAAATCAATTTCATTTTCCTGATAACGCAGTTTTAAGGACCCATTAATCTCCTTAACTAATTTTTCCATTAAATCCTCAGTTAATTTCATTAAATCGTGATAATCAGCATAAGCCTGATAAAATTCTATTTGCGTAAATTCCGGATTGTGCGCCCAGTCAATTCCTTCATTTCTAAAACAACGAGCAATTTCATAAACTTTTTCAAATCCTCCCACAATCAGCCTTTTTAAATATAATTCAGGAGCAATTCGCAAATACAAATCCATATCCAAAGCTTGATGATGGGTGATAAACGGACGAGCGGCCGCACCACCGGAAAGGGGTTGCAAAATCGGGGTTTCCACTTCCATAAAATCTCTTTGGTTAAAAAATTCACGAATTAATTTTACAATTTGAGATCTTTTATAAAAAATTTCTTTAGTTTCTTTGTTGGCTAATAAATCCAAATAACGTTGGCGAAAGCGAACCTCTAGATCAACCAATCCGTGCCATTTTTCCGGCAAAGGTAAAATTGATTTTGTTAAAATTTTCCAAGAAAAAACCCTTAAAGTTTTTTCATTTTTTTGAGTTTTAAAAACCTTTCCTTTAAATTCCAAAAAATCGCCTAAATCAATATTTTTAATAAAAAATTTATATTGTTCCTCTCCTAAATCATCTTGCCTTAGAAAAATCTGAAATCTTCCACTCCCATCTTCCAAATGACCAAAACTTGCCTTGCCGTGAGAACGAAATAAAACCAACCGGCCAGCTAAAGAAATTTCCCGGTCTGTTAATTCATCGAAAAGCTCTGTCGCTTGCGCGCAAGTATGGGAACGATTCGATTCTGCTGGATAACAATTGATTCCTGATTCTTGAATTTGTTCAAATTTTTTAATTCTTTGTTCTTTTTCTCCCATAATAAATATTTTAATATGCTAATATTATGCTAATATCATAACAATTAACCTTAAATAAAACAAGGGTAATTCCCTTGTTTTAGTCGCTCCCAATATATAATATTGATTTTGTTTAATCAATTAATTTTAATGATTTTTACTTTAACAACCCCGCGAGGCGTTTTAATTTGCGTTTCTTCTCCTTCTTTTTTTTCTAATAAAGCTTGACCAAAAGGAGACTGATAAGAAATTAAACCTTTTGCCGGATCTGTTTCTTCAGTTCCAACCAAGGTGTATTCTTTTATTTCTTGATTTAATTCAATTTTGATTTTTGAACCGATTTTTATTGAACTGCTTTCATGACAACTAATAATTATTTCCGCGTTCCTTAACAAATTTCTCAATTCTAAAATTCGGCTTTCTGTTCTAGCCAAGTCATCTTTAGCGGTTGTATATTCCGCATTTTCACTTAAATCCCCCAGTTCTTTAGCGTTTTTTAATCTTTCAATAATTTGGGGTTTTTGCCCATATAAATCTACCAACTCTTGTTGAATTTTTATCCGCCCTTCCGGGGTTAGAAATCTCGTCATATTTAATTATATTAATAAAAAAAAATAAACAAAAACATAAGCCAATTAAAAGCTCTTTTTTATAAAAATATATTAATTTAATCTATTATAACAATACTAATTTTAATCGTCAATAATTAAAAATCTACCCTGTGAATAAGTTAAAAATAGAATAAATATGGTAAAATATTCTTATTTAGTTTTAGAAAAATAATAATCCAATATTTCAAAAGCAACTGGGACCGCCACCGTATCGCCGCCACCGCCATTTTCCAATAAAACCGTAATAACTATTTCCGGATTATCAAATGGAGCAAAACCGGTAAACCAAGCATGAGAATTTTTAGATGTTCCAATTTGCGCCGTACCAGTTTTTCCTGCTACCTCTACTGGCAATAAAGATAGCCGCCTAGCGCTTCCCCATTCCACCGCGGCTCGCAAACCCTTTTTAACTATGTCCAATGTTTCCTGATCAATAAAATCTTTTCTAATTATCTTTGACGCCGTTTCTATTTTTGTTTTTAAGTCAGGGTCTTGAAAATATTTTACAAGCCTTGGCTGAAAAAGCGTTCCGTTATTAGCGATGGCCGCTGTATAATTTGCCACCTGAATCGGGGTAACTAAAATATCACCTTGGCCAATCGCCAAATGATAAGTATCGCCGATATACCAATCTTCTTTTTTATTTTCTCTTTTCCATTTCGGGGTAGCCACTAATCCTTTACTTTCTCCATATAAATCAATCCCAGTTGGTTCGGTTAAACCAAAAAGCTTGGCATAAGAATAAATTCTTTCTGGACCCAATCCTTCAAAATTGCCAAACCCACCCCCTAAATAATAAAAAAAAGTATTAACTGATTCTGCTAATGCTTTAACGACATCCGTTATTCCGTGTCCGCCTTGTTTCCAATCCGTAAAAAACCATTCTTTAACCCAAAATCCCCCTTGAGATAAAATTTTTGTTTGGGCATCTATTAATCCCTCCATTAAACCAGCGGCCGCGATTATTGGCTTAATAACTGACCCGGAAGGATATTCTCCAGAAATTGCCCTAAAAAATAAAGGCCGTTGCGGATCATTAAGATATTTTTCCGGTGTTCCTTTGACAAAGGAATTATTATCATAACTTGGCCACGAAAAAAGGGATAAAATTTCCCCATTTTGCGGATTTAGGATAACTACTGATCCGGCTTGGCTCGTGGTTGAATTAATATATTTCTTCAAAACTTGACTTACTTTATTCTGTAAATCAAAATCTAATGATAAAATTAAGTCTTGTCCAGTTTTCGGATTTTTTTGAGAAATTATTCTTTCCTCATCACCGATTGAATTTACTTCTATTTCTCTTTTTCCATCTTGGCCTCTCAATTCTTTTTCATAAAAAAGTTCTAATCCTTCTTTACCAATAAAATCATCTACTAAATAATCCGGGTTAGCATCTATTTCTTCCTGACTTAATTTTCCTAAATAACCGAGAAAATGAGCGGCGAGTTCGTTTTTTAAATACTCTCTTTGCGCTTTAATCCTAAGATAAAACCCCGGCCAGTTACCAATATTCAAGTCTAATTTCATAGCCGTAAAATAATCAATATCTTTCCATAATTCCGATTCTCTATCATAATCAATTTTTTCTTCAAAAATCTTTTCCATTCTTTGTTTATTTTCCAAAAATAAATCTTCTGAAATGGAGTTATTCTTTAAAAATAAAAAGAAATCATCAAAAATGACTTTTCTTTTTTCTTGTTCTTTGGGCAATTCTTGGGGTAAAAAAATCAAAGAAAAATATGGCTTATTTTTAACTAAAAGATTCCCGCTACAATCATAAATCAGTCCTCTGTCCGCTTTTATAGAAATTGTTTTAATCCGATTCCCCTCTGCCAAATTAAGATATTCCTCTCCTTTAATAATTTGAAGCCAGAATAAACGGACAAAAATAACAAAAATCAAGCAAAAAACAAGAATAAAAAAAAGGTAGAGTTGTCCCTTTTTTATCGGTAAGGCCAAAGCCGCCTTTTCCGGTTCTTGATCCGGAAGATAATTTCCCTCTTCTTGACGCAAGGAAATTTCCGCCACTTTGCGATCTTTTATGTTTTTGTCTTCTGCTTGAATTAAAAAAGGATTAACCATAATAAATTATTTTTGAATGCTTTTAAATTTAAAACGTCTTAAAAATAAAAATACAACCAGACTCAACAAACTATTTAAAAAGATTCCCTGAAAAACTATTAGAAAATAAAACTTGTCAAAAATGACATTGATTTGAACGATATTTAAAAATCTAAAAAATAGACTCGCTAAAATAATTAAAATTTGAAAAACAATATTTATCAGAAAACTAAAAATAAAAACGCTAATTGGTTTATTAAAATTAAATTTATTAATTAAGAATCTATCGATAATTAAAAAAATAATCAATAAAATTAAAAAAAATGTTCCTGGGAGAAAAATGGAATAAATATCTAAAAAAATTCCAGCTAAAATAAAAGCGATTAGCAAAAAAACTTTATTGTCGCTTTTCTTTATAATTTCCTTTTGACCCTCTTTAAGAGATAATAAAGTTAAAAAAATAAAAATCAAAGAAAGCCCTTCAGGAATAAATGGGCAAGAAATTTCCAAGATTCCTAAAAAAGAAATAAAAAAAATTAAAACAATTATTCTAAACATTTCTTATTTTATTTTTAAGAATTTTCAAATTAAATTATTATTCTGTCTTGGTCGGCAAAATTATTGAAACGATTCTAAAATCAGGATTTAAAAGAGGTTTAATAACAAGTTCTTGAAAAATGGAATTATCTTTTTTATTTATTTCTACTATTTGCCCAATTGAGATTCCCCATCTGATATCATCCTCTAAGCCGGAGGTAACCACACTGTCTCCAATGCTTATTTTTCTATCTAAAGGCACATACTTCATTTTAAGCATAGAACTATATTCTCCTTGGAGAATTCCTGAAATTTCATTTATTTTTTTTAAACTAACCATATCTTCTTGACTGATAATATCAGCGCCAAGGGAAAAATTCTGGTCAAAAACCGGCCTCAAATAAGAAATCTGGTCCTTAACTTTTATGATTTTACCGACTAAAACTCCTTTTTCATCAACCGCTGCCAGCCCCGCTTTAATTCCATCTTTTAAGCCTTGGTCAATTAAAAACCAATTGACCCCTCCTTCTGACCTCCGCCCGATAATATTTGCCAGAATAAAATTATCTTCATTTTTTTTTGAAAAATCGAGTTGTTGTCTTAAAATTTCATTTTCCTTTTCTATTTCCCGCAATTTAGTATTTTCTATTTTTAAATCCCGACAAATATTATCTTCAATCTCTTGCCCTTTTTTTGAATTATAAAAATAATTTTGAAACGGTTTTAAAGAAACAAAAAAAACATTTTCTCCTTTTAGGAGAAAAATAAAAACAAACAAGATAATTATTATAATTAAAATAATTATTTTTTTCATTGTTTTTTTTATTAAAATAAAAATTTATTCCCCGCTTGGCACTGAAGAAACATTACTTATAATAATTGGCCCCTCCGAATAAATTTCATCAAAAGGGATTTCAATAACATCTTCCCATTTAAAGCCGAGCTTTTCAAAAACTTCGCCTGAAGAAAACGGCCTTTTCTTTCCATTCTGAATTAAGAAAACTCCAGGCTGGTCAGGATATTTAATTAAAGTATTATCTAAACGCCCAATAATTACCTCT
>Ga0268276_1000137_pt1 | contig 86769 bp, 60 predicted proteins | sample saktaG_4_FD_190145 | JGI IMG/M metagenome (GOLD analysis project Ga0268276, IMG submission 190145) | Saline water microbial communities from Sakinaw Lake, British Columbia, Canada - sak_2010_1_5_45m | ecosystem: Environmental > Aquatic > Non-marine Saline and Alkaline > Saline ... | reverse complement strand
GACACGAAAGACCCCAATGGTAATAATCCAGTGTATTCCATCCCTCCGGGGAATATTACAGGCAATGCCGGTGATCCGGGCAATATTGGAACGCAAGGCTCGAGAGACTTTAAGCTCTATTCTCCGTGGCTGTATGCAGATTCGTTTCTTCCTTCGTCGATCCCGATGAATAATGAAGGCGAGAGAAAAATCTGGCGCATCATCGTTTCTACCAATACTAATGCACCATCAGAAGAACTTATGGTATCTCCTTTTACAGATCCAAATTACTCAAGTCTTGTTGAGTTTATTCGGAAAAAACCTCAGCCTAAAGTCAGTTGGCGGGCGGCCTATGATTCGATCCAGAAAGGATATACAATTCCCGGGGCAGGAAGCCTATGGGAACGGAATCCTCGATATGTGTATGCAATCGGCCCATACGATATTGCGCCAGGGGGATCGATTGAGTGGCTGGAAGTCCTCATCGCAGGGGGCATGAATCGAAATATCACGATGAGAGGAGATACGACCGCCACACTCCATTTTGTCGAGGAGGGACTGAAGAACCTGAAAGAGAATTGGGCGTCAGCACGTGCTCTGATCAATAACAATTTTAGGATTCCCTTGGGGAAGATACCGCCGCCAACCCCTGCAGATGCCCCTCTCGTGTTTGCAGGTAATAGTGCAAATGAACTGAAAGTTGAACCTGTTTTGTCGAGAATCAATGGAACAGTTGTCGTTGGAGTCAACATCACCTGGAAAGCGGTTCATCGGGGGTATAGAGATCCTCAGTTGAAAAAAGATGATTTTGCTTTTTATAAAATATACAGGTCGGCGAACTCGATTGAAGGACCATGGGATTTAATCGACTCGGTCACTCGAGCCACTGCAGACTCCTCCTATAGTGGAGGTAAGATTTCTTATTTCGTCCAAGCACAGAGCAACGTCCCGTACCGCTATTGCGTCACCAGCGTCGATTCCAGCGGTAATGAAAGCGGTATGACAGGATACAGTTATTATCCTGTGGCGGCTGAGCCGGAAGCAAGCAACGCTCTTTCCAAGATTCTCGTCGTTCCTAATCCTTTTAAACAACAAAGTGGATTCCTCGGTTCAGATGAGAAGAAACGATTAGCTTTCGTGAATATTCCTGAGAAATGTACTATTCGGATCTATACCCTCGCACTCGATCTGGTAAGGACTATAGAACATACCGAAGGAGGTGTGCAAACGTGGGGATCGTCATCGGGAAAAGACTATATGATGACAGACTTTGGCCAGAATGTGATGCCAGGGCTTTACATTTACCATGTTGAGTCCCACGTCCCTGGTCATGAAGGTGAGTCATCTGTTGGGAAGTTTATTATCATCAAATAAGAAGAAGACTGTTACACGGTACCCTTTAAGGATTGAATCGTGAGGAGAATTGAGATTATCCTATTGACTCTTGGCATTGTCCTCATCCTGAGCAGAGAGAGCCTGGGACAAATGCAAGGCAATGAGGCCGATTGGGCAGTTCATCCTATGGAGTACAGCAGTGTCGGCTCTGCCGGCTGGCAATTCCTCAAACTTCCTACCAATGCGAGAAGCACTGCACTGGGGGGAATAAAAGCTGCTCTGGCGTATGGTGATGCCAACGCAGCGTTTATGAATCCGGCATCCGCTGCAGATATTCAAGATATTGATATCCAATTCTCTTCGATGAAATGGATAGCCGACATCCAATCCAGCAGTATCTCCCTCGTGAAAAACCTGGGAGATTGGGGTTGCATTGGACTCAATCTCCAGTATCTGAATTACGGTGAGATGGTGCGAACGATGGTTGGCCAATCCTATGACCAATGGGGGAATGACCTTGGCATTGTGCCAATTACTGAGGGGTTAGGGACAGTTTCAGGTCACGATCTTGCACTCGGTTTGCTCTATAGCCGGCAAATTACCAAGAATCTGCAACTGGGGGTGAACTTGCGCTTGATCGAGGAACAGCTCGATGATGCAAGAACGCGCAATTGGTCGCTCGATGTTGGAACGTTATACTGGACCGGATTGGGAAGTTTCCGTATTTCGATGCTCGGGAGAAATTTCGGACCTGATGCGGAGTTTGCTTCCTATAGTGAACAAATGAAAATCCCGCCGGTCAAAGTCAGCATGCCCATGATGTTTATTCTTGGTGCAGCATACGACATTCTTGAAATGTCGCCCCAAAATCCTCAGCGCTTGACGTTCGTTGCTGAGTATATCAAGCCAAGTGACGGGCTGGATAAAATCAACTGCGGAGTAGAGTACTTCTTTTTGTCTAACGTCTACATTCGCTGCGGATATAAGTTTAACTATGATGAAGAAAAATATACTCTTGGCTTCGGCTTCGAATATTCGGTTGCAGGAGATACGAAAGTCCAATTCGATTATGCGTATGCTGATGTTGGTCGATTTCATTATGTCAACATGTTTTCACTTGGCATTGGTTTATAAATACCGTCGATATGATCCATACATTTCATAGGAGAATTGATATGAAATCTTCAAATCCTACTTTGCGCTTACTTTCACTCGTGACCCTTTTATTCGCGGGTTTTATGCTGGCAGATGGACAGGGAGCCGATACGCTCAGTCCTGTTGAAAATACGTATACGTTTCTTAATACGCCGACGACAACGATGGGAACAGATGTGCTTCTTCGCATCCGCTCACTCCTGCCAACGAATTCAGACCAGACCCTCAGGAGGAGCGCCTATCTGAAATTCGATCTCACGAGTTATACGGCTGCCATCGATAGTGCAAAATTGAGATTAGGCGCTGTTCAAATTGTGTATTATCCAGGTGGAACAAATAAAGCAGATGTTTACGGGATGATTGATGATGGCTGGACAACAGCCACGCTTACATGGAATAATGCGCCACCCAATGGGACATTTCTCTTCAACCAGGTATTCCCCCCTTGGACAGCGACTCAAGAAGCTACATATGGCGATACAGTTTTGTATTTAGACATTACGGACTTTGTGAAATCTGAATATGGGGGAGATAAAATTGTATCGATTTGTTTCGTGGATGACTCTCCCTCCGGCACGGATGCTCGGTTTCGATCGACGAGAGCAACCACCGGAATACTTCCCGCTCTTGTGATCTATAGGTCGGCCACCCATGTTCAACAAGAAGCGGGAATCGTACCGCCACTTTTCGCGATTAAACAAAATTATCCGAATCCTTTCAATCCTGATACAAGAATTTCATATTCGCTCCCCCATGCAGGTCAGGTCAAAATAGCTGTCTATGACATTCTTGGGAAGGAAATTAGAACTTTGAAGGATGGCGTCGAAGACGCTGGATCGAAGGAGGTGGGATGGGATGCCCGCTCAAATGATGGAAAACAAGTGTCTTCGGGCGTGTATCTCTGCAAAATATATTATGGTGAAGCATTTCAAGCAGTCAAAATGATTCTCTTGCGTTAACTCAGGAGTATTCACAAATAGTGTTTGGATTCTTTGCGTGCACATCCGTCCTGATGTTGAACACCAGGGCATCTGGAATGACAAGAGGTGTTTGAGCGAGAGATGAATATCTGGGAGGACGATAGTTTCATAGTGAGCACTTTGTTCTCGAAATGAGAAATCAAAAAAGCAGAAATATTTATTTCACGATAAATCATTCTCTAATACACAGGGATCTATCATAAACCACACACATTAATTAGGAGGATTTGCGATGAGACTCTCTTTCGTTTTACGATGCTTTCTACTGATTGTCATTCCGTGCATGGTTGCATGGGGGCAGATCAGTGGCGACTATAAGGCAATTGCGACAGGGAACTGGGATGATATTGCCATATGGCAGAAATACAATGGCAGCACGTGGGAAGCTGCAACCGTGAAGCCGGACGCTTCCAATAATGTATTTATAGAAGGGACATGGATTGTGACATTGCAGGAGGCTGAAGCGTGTAGCAATTTGAATCTTTTTGATGGTGCAAGCGTCCCTCTATGCGGTCAACTTGCTCTGGCAACCTATCCGCTTGAACTTTCCGGGTATATCCGTTGCTATACAGGTGCGGTACCAGGTACGGATGCGACCGGGTCGGGCAGGAAGAAAATTACTATCAGTGGCCCCGGGGGGGAGATCAAAGTTGTTGGGAATACACGTGCTCTGACCAGTACGGGGCAATGGGGAGCATACTCAACTGCTCTCACGACGACCGATGTTGTCTTTGAAATAGCAGCTAATCCAGGACAAACGATCACCGTGAACACAAACATCAAAGCACAATCATGGACAGTGACCAGTGGCATTTTTGATGCACAGACTTTTAGGGCGTCACCTGATAACGGGACAACGGGAGATTTTACTATAGCTGAAGGGGCAACATTCAGATCCAGCTACACGGGAGGAGCGATTATACAAAGACAAGGCACCACACCAACAGGAACTGTGACGATCAACGGGACACTGGAAGTCAATGGGGCTGCCCCATCAATTGCAGCTATCTCGATTGTCTATGGTGCCAACGGAACGGTGAAATATAACGGATCAGGTGCACAAAGCCTTCTGACCGCAGTGTACACGGGTAGTGCCGACCCCAACACATATAATAACTTGATCCTGAGCAATACGGGCGTAAAGACACTTGGACTCAATACCACCGTTAATGGTACGCTAAGTCTACAGGGAACGGCGAGTTTATCATTAGGTAGTTTTACACTGACCTACGGGGGCTCTTCGACGCTTGAGTATGATGGCTCAACAGCACAAACGACGTCAGTTGAGTTACCGGGATCTGGAGTGAATAATCTTGCGATAAAAAATACAAATGGAGTCACCCTCTCAAACGCTACCACTGTATCAGGTAGCTGTTCTATCGCTACTGGGGCATCCATCGTGGAAACAGCGGGTCAATATGTTTTAGGGACTACCACGACAACGCAATCTGTGGGAACCAGTGCATCAACGTTAGGGGGGATCGGGGTCAGTCTGAATAGCGGCGCAGATAATTTAGGCAACGTGTCGGTGACTCGTGTTGCTGGCTCTAGCGGAGCTGTGACAGTCTCTGGTAAAACCGGTATTAATAGAAAGTGGACGATTACTTCAGACAATGCTCCTGCGGCTGGAAGAGACTTAACACTCATGTGGGATGCTGGAGATGATAATGGAAAGAATCCGGCAGCTGCGCAGGTATGGAAAAGTACCGATGCTGGTTCCACCTGGTCAGCCATAGGAATTCCCGTAGATGCTTCATCTTCAAGATCTGTAACTGTGAACACAAATTCGTTCTCCCAATGGACTGTGAGCGATGGTTCAAATACGCTTCCTGTGCAATTGGCATCGTTTACTGCCATAGGCTCACACACAGGAGCTCTGTTGATGTGGAAAACCGCAACCGAAACAAATTGTTATGGATTCGAAGTGGAACGAAGAGCGATCAGCGGGCAATCATCCATGTCGAGTGATTGGAAGAACGTCGGGTTTGTCTGCGGGTCTGGAAGCAGCAATTTACCACGCGAGTACCTTTTCAACGATGCAACCACCGAATCCGGACGATTTGCCTATCGCATTAAACAGATGGATCAGGATGGTTCGTTTACGTATTATAATGCTGCGGAAGTGGAGATTGGGTGTGCGCCGAAAATGATGACACTATGCGATAATTATCCCAATCCCTTCAATCCAACCACAAACATCGAATTTTCAGTGCCCGAAGATGGCCACGCAACACTGACAATCTTTAATATATTGGGTCAAAAAGTAGCAACGTTATTCGATGATTTCGCACAAGCAGGATTTTATATGAAGGTGGCCTTTCATGCATCCAACCTGTCGTCAGGAATGTACCTTAGCCGGTTGGAGTATAATGGTCATACGATGGTGAAGCGAATGATCCTGAGTAAATAAGAGCGTAAAAGAATTCCGTTATACCAGCACGCAGCTGGTTGAGTGAACATCGCCGCATTCAAGATCTCTTTGCTCCGGAATGACTGGTGAGTGATCCATATTGACATGGAGTGAAGCCTAAAATTTTTACCAAGAGAAAAGGGTGTACTCCATTGTTGTTCTGTGCGATTGCGAGTAAAGTTCAATGAACTATCTCATGGACATAGTATGCTAGTGGCAGTGTGCTCGTGCCGGATCATTATTGTTTTTAGTATTTCTCTGCTGATGAGCAGCACACTGTCCTCGCAATCATCTTCATATTACGTCGATGCGGATCATGGGAGAGATTCGAACAATGGTTTGGCAGCAGCTTCTCCTTGGAAGAGTCTGTCGATCATCAATGCTACAAATTTTCACCCGGGTGATACCATATACTTCAAATCGGGATCTGCCTGGACGGGAACCTTGATGCCAAGGGGTAGCGGCGAAAAAGATAAACCGATCGTCATAAGCTCTTATGGAATAGGAATGAAACCAAGAATAATTGGTGACGGAGAACCTGCTGCCATTCTACTCAAGAATCTGGAGTGGTGGGAAATTGCTAACCTGAATGTCTCCAATGATGCGCCTACCGAAGGTCTCAGGCATGGGATATTGATCCTGGCAGAAAATGCCGGGCGAGTGCTCTCACATATATTTCTCAAAGAACTCGATATTCACCATGTGAGGGGAAGACTCGGTGCGGATATCATCTCAAAAAGAACAGGCGGTATTGCCTTCGAAATACACGGTTCAGAAGCACATGCTCGATTTGACGACATTGTTGTAGAGCATTGTGCTCTCTCGCATATAGATAATACCGGAATCTATACGTGGTCTGATGATGGGACTCATCCGCGTGATCCCCAATGGCAAGGATCGAGATTCACAAAAGTCAGGATCCAGAACAACCACTTAGAAGATATTGGAAAAAATGCGATGGGCATCAGATCGTCCTTCGCCCCGGTGATCGAGAACAATGTCGTCGCCAATGCTGCTGCTAGATTTCATGGAAACGCAATCTATGTGTTTGGATGCAAAGATGCCCTCATTCAGTCGAACGAAGTCTATGGGACGAAATATTATGATCTGGAAGGGGCCGCTTTTGATAGCGATTATAATAGCGAGGGGACCATCATCCAATACAATTATAGTCACGATAATGGTGGGGGGATGGTGAACTTATGCAATAATCCTCAATCCACACCGCCCCGTGGTTATAACGATGGGACTATTGTTCGTTTTAATATTAGCCAGAACGACATTCACAGAGTGATAGCGTTCGATGGCCCAGTAACAAATACTCAAATATATAACAATACAATCTTCGTTGACTCACATCTTACCCCCAAGGTCATTGAATTCGATGTGTTCGGCAAGACCAAGGGGTACGCAAAACGGACTTGGTTTTGGAATAACATTTTCTACGTTTTAGGAAATGCGACTTATGTGTGGGGAGAGAGTAAGGAGAATGTCTTTGAGTACAATTGTTTTTATGGGCATCATCCGGAAAGCGAACCTCGAGACAGGTGGAAAATAACTTCTGATCCATTATTTGTAGATCCAGGCAAAGCAATTGTTGGCAATCATTCTGTCGATGGATATCAGTTGCAGCATAATTCTCCTTGTTTAAACTCCGGTCTGTTCGTTGAAGAAGGTGGCGGTAGGGATTATTGGGGAAATCAATTACACAAGGACAAACCAAATCGAGGTGCTTGGGAATGTCAAGGGAATGACGTTCGATAGGTTATGGAGATGATTGGTGCTTTGCTTGTTCCTAAAAGAACATCTATGGAGAAGCTCTATGAACATCAAAACGCAGATACATATCGTTGATAAAGAGATCAGTTCTTCCATTTCTGGAAAATTGCGTTTATGCATATACTCTCTTCTTTTTTTGATACTCAGTGGCATGATCGTGGGGTTTCATTCCGTCGAAGATAATCAGCAAATGAAAATGTTGGGATATATAGAAACCAAATCTTCAACCCAAATTCAGAGTTCGCCCTGGGGAATACAGGCCGGTACGCTGGATGATACCATCGTCAAGAGAGCATCCGAAATTGGAGTCAAGTGGACACGTCTTCAAGCTGTTTGGTCAGATATTGAGCGTGAGCCTGGGGTTTTCACTTGGGATAAAACCGATAAAGCCTTCACGAGCATACTCGAACAAGGAATTACTCCTTTTGTCACAATCGAGGGAACGAATGGGATTTATGTAAAAACCAGGAGAATTCTTGACCCGAAATTGGCTGAACTCTATGGTACTCGTCCGCATCCTCCTACCTCTCATCCAGAAGCAATGAAAGCATGGTTATTCTTTGTGGAAAAAGTCATCGAACGGTATAAAGGGAAAATCAAGTATTGGGAAATCTGGAATGAACCCAATCATTTTAACTATTGGGGTGATGAACCCAATGGAAAGGAATACGGGAGATTGCTGCATGAAAGTGCAAAAATAATTAAACGAATTGATCCACAGGCTTTTATCTTGGGCGGTGCGATGGCCGGATTAGACCCGGTATTCACAGATGCTTTTTTAAGTGCAGGCAATGCAAAACTTGTTGATATCATTACTTTCCATAATTATGGCATTATCCCGGAGGAGAGAATCTATCTCGCAGAAAAAGTGTGGAATGTGATTCATAAATACAATAAGAATATCAAGTTATGGCAGGGAGAATGTGGCGTTGCTTCTCATAGCAGCACGATCGGTTTTCGAGGCTTCAGTCCCTGGGGACCGATCATCCAAGCAAAGTGGCTTTTGCGCCAATCGTTTACGGATACATATTTTTGTCACGCAACGCTGAGCAACTATTTTAAACTGTTCGATCCAAATCGGTACGGGGAAAAGCCGAAGCGATCGTTCATGACGACGATAGACAGTGTTCTAGGCTATCCCGAGCGAGGCGGTTTTAGCGTTAAATTACTCGTCGGCATTAACGAAAAATGTTTGCTGGAAGCTCAAACACTGAAACCCAAACCTGGATTTTATGCATACCAGAATCTCTGTGCGCTCATGGATGGCAGATATTCGCCGAGTGAAGTAAAACATGAGATTACCATCCATGATGTCGGTGTGTTCTATGGTATCGGTCCAGAAGACGATGCATTCCCATCGGTTCCACTGGTGGCATCCTATAAAACCGAGAACGGGAAATATTTGCTTGCGTATTGGTTGCCATGGCATCCTCAAGAAATGATAAAACCAGCGAGTATTGACCTGACATTGAAAAATGTTGAGTTGCAGAATCCTGTCCTCATCGATCTGCTTGATGGCAAGGTTTATCAAGTAAACCAATCTTTGAAAGAGGGGAATAATTATGTCGTAAAAAATATACCCTTGGCGGATTATCCAATGATCGTTGCCGAGAGAGATGAAATCGAACTTAAGAAATAATCTTGATGAAGAAGTTATCGCTGCATATACTGATTGCGTCTCTTTCCTACATCTGAGAGATTGAGAAAGAGATAAAGAAAGAGATCTGCACCGTTCCAATACGGTAATTTAAGAATGAACTCATCGGGGAAATCCTTAGGACGTGGGGCTGATCGATAGATCAGCATGAAAAGTGTGATGAGGAGAAATACTTCGGTAGCCTTAGTGCTCAATACACCTTAGCGAATGAATCCTAGAGGTTCTTCGTTTTTATATTTATTTCTAGTAGGAGAGTTATCATGAATCGCTCAATATATTTATTGCGGTTTTTAGCGGCTGCGTTGATGCTGTTAACGATCTCGCTCTGTGCGAATTCTCAGGTTGCTGATACGATTCTTTCTGAAGAGGATACGTATTCCTTGATGAAGGAACCTACGGCCCCTCATAACACCGAAGATATTATTCGTGTGCGAGCGCCCTTACCGACGAACACCGACCAGACAACCTTCAGGAAGGCGTACATCAAGTTCAACCTTTTTACCTACACGAAGACGATTCAAAGTGCGCTGCTGAGATTGGGTATCTACCAAGCCGCAGGGACGAATAATAATGATAATGCAAGCGTCTATGGTCTCATTGACGACAGTTGGACAGCTGCCTCGTTGACGTGGGAGAACGCACCATCGAACGGTGAGTTCATTACGTATCAGAAATTCGCAGGAAGGTCATGGACTGCGCCTGACACGACGTATTACCTCGACATCACCAGTTACGTCAAAAGTGAGCTAGAGGGAGATAAGATCGTGTCGATCTGTATGCAGGATGATTCAACGAAAGGGACAGATCTCAGACTTGTCTCAAGCAGAAATACTGTAAAACCACTTTTTCAGAGGCCAGCATTGATCTTGACGGAGGTATCCACAGACGTAGCACATGGAGGAACGGCTGGACCCGATCATTTTCAAGTGAATCAAAACTATCCCAATCCTTTCAATCCCTGTACAAGAATCACTTTTACGCTTCCCCACAGCGGCTCGGTGAGAATTTCAATCGCCAACATACTCGGTGAAGAAATACGGATGCTTGCGAGTGGCGAAATGGGAGCAGGGTCGCATGAGCTCGTGTGGGACACCCGTTTGAACGATGGGCGTGAGACGGCTTCAGGAATGTACTTCTGCATCATTCGTTTTGGAGAACTCAGCAAAACGATTAAGATGTTGCTCCTGCGATAGTGAAAGTACTCTAAAGAATTCATCGACATGGAAATCTCTGCTGATGCTTACCTAAGTTCCATATCAACGACCTGTGGTTTGTCCATGGTGCCGATGGTTCTGCTGAAAGCGCAATACCTGGTGATCTAAGGATCCATGATGGGAAACAATCAGCGATCAACGGTATTTCGAATTTTGTATATTCGCGGCTGCAAACCAGAAAATCTCTGTTAAGGTTGTCCGTGGCACCAGAGAAGGCAAATTCGTTCACCAAGAGAATATCGTAGGGTATGTCTGATTCATCATACTAAGCAATCGACAGGAGAAGGGAATGAATAAGGTTCTGCTCCTTTACCTTTTATGTTGTTTTTTCATTGCACCGAATCTCGAAGCCGGTTCGACAGGAAAAATCACCGGCACCGTGAAAGCGAGAAAGACCGGTGAAACACTTCCCACTGCGAACGTTCTCGTTCAGGGAACCTCGTTTGGTACTGTAACGGATCTCGATGGCCATTTCCTCATTCTTAATATCCCTCCTGGGATCTATCATGTGACAGCTTCGTATATCGGATATGCAACCTTGGTTCTTTCAGAAGTCCGTGTCAAGATTGATCAAACAACTCAATTAACATTTGTACTCGATGAGAAATCAGTTGAATATGAAACTGTGACTGTCACCGCCGAACGACCGCCCGTGGAGCTGGACCTCACAGCGAGTAAGCAAACTGTCACTTCTGCGGAAATAAGCAACAGCTGGGGACTCGACGTCAAAGATATTATCAGTGAATTATCCGGTGTAAATGCGAATGGTGGTATTCGAGGAGGTTTTGGTCTGGATGTTGCGTATAGCCTGAATGGGATGGATATGCGTGATGTAGGTTCAAATTCCAACTTCACAGGAGTGAATTTAACCACGATTCAAGAACTTGAAGTGCTAACTGGTGGATGGAATGCAGAGTATGGTCAGGCAAATGGAGCGATCGTCAACATTGTTTCCAAGACAGCTACCGATAGAATCCATGGAGTCGTCAGCTATAAAATGCGGCCTGCGGGGGTTTATCATTGGGGAAATAATATCTACGATAAAAATGATTTTGTGCATACGGTTATGACGAGCCCGGATTTCTGGGATCCCGCCAAAACTTGGAAATCGCAATGGATGGCAACGCCACAACAGGGGTATGATCCGAAAACACTGGGTCCTCCTTTTAATACCATGACTTCTCAACAGCTTGCCGACTGGTGGAAAGCCTTTATCAATAATCCCAGGTTAAATCCTCAAATCAATTATGCGAATCGGACGGAATGGGAAAACGAAGTCACGATTTATGGTCCGCTCATACAGAATGTCGGTTTTATGTTCTCCGGCCGATATAAAGAAGGAGTGGGAAGGTATCCCTCTGCTCTGAGCTACAATCCTGACATGACATTTCAAGGTTCATTGAACTATAAGGTGAGTTCAACAAAAATTGATGTGAATGGTATCTACACCCAATTCGTGAATAGTCAGGTACCACGAACATACTATGGATCGTCGGAAGATAATAATAATAACGGTACAGCGATGCCGTTTGTCAGAGATCCGTATGATCGATACACCTATTGGTTTTATGGAGCGAGTAGTAGCAGCGCGGATAACATCAGACCGCCGGAATATGCGAGCATGATAAACCTTCAGGCGAAACTTACGCATGTCTTTTCGCCCCAAACATTTTTAGAAACTGCTCTTCAGCATGTCGAGACGAATTATCGAAGTGACTTCAGAGATATCCAACGAGCAGCCATATACGGTCCTGACGGCAACTATCAAAACAGCGACCCCGCCATTCTTCCTGAAACATTTATGAAATTTCTTTATAACAGACCCGGGGATGTCTGGAGCAATAAAATTACTTCGAGTAATTATTCGTTCAAGGCAGATCTTACCAGTCAGATGACAGATCATCATCTTGTGAAAACCGGCATGCTGTTCACCTACAATGCATTTGATAAAGTGTTGCATGACTCTCAAAGCGGCAGCGGTTCGACATATTATGCTTATGTCACTGATCTCACTGAAACAACATCATATCCCTACGAAGGCGCTCTTTATGTTCAAGATAAAATGGAATATGAAGGGATGGTTATTAACGCAGGAGTACGGGTAGATTATTATGATGCGAACAAAAATGTTTCAGCAACCATTTTCGATCCGTTGATGATTTCCGATACGACAGTAGGTCACACCGGTCCGATCGGGCATATTTCTTACGACCCTAATGGCTCCGGGCCTGGATATACAAAAACCCCACTGCAGGTGGCATTCTCTCCACGCATCGGTATTTCCCATCCGATAAGTGAAAATACAGTTCTCCATTTTATGTGGGGAAGATTTAATCAGCGTCCGGCTTGGCAAAAGATTGTTGGACCTGCTGTTGTGAGAACGCTTCCGCCGGCAAGTGTGGGTGCAAATTGGGATCAGATGGACCCTGAACAACAGAGTGTTGTCTATCGTCACTTCACCTATTACATCCCCAATCCTGCGCTCGAATGGGAGAAAATGACACAATATGAAGTCGGATTTGAGCAAAATATTGCCGATCTGTTTTCGCTTGATGTGACGATGTATTACAAAGACGCTTACAACTTAACCTCGAATGGCATCAGCCGCAACACTCGGTCCCCGTTGGATAATATTGCGAAAACAAGTGGCGACAACGGTACCGTTGAAGTAGAATTGCTGGGAGATCCCAGGAATCAAACCGACCTGACATTTGGACAATCACAAGGATATTTCAAAACCATCGCCAATGGTGCGTGGGCTGATGTTCGTGGAATTGAATCGACTTTCGAAACCAGGTTTCGCCACTTGAATTTCAGGCTGAACTATTCCTTATCGTTCCTCACGACAGGCAGTAATCAGCTCAGTGTCATCTATAGAGTATTTACTGATGCGAATGGTCAACCTACACAATTAGGAATCAATGAATATCGAGGGGCATCAAATACTGATGGCGGAAGAAATGGACTTGATGATGATTCCTGGAATCCACACAATTCTGCAACTCTTAAAATTATGGCTGACTCTCCACCAGACTTTGGACCCAGAGTGGGCGGATGGTATGTCCTGGGGAATTGGAATATGACCATCACGACTTCATGGGCTCAAGGCGAATTGTTTACGTACCATGCTCCTGGTGATAATTCACAAGAGCCGAATAATATGAGATGGAAAGATCGTTGGAATACGAATATGAGTCTATCAAAGCAGTTTCCATTGATCGACGGTCTTGAGGCGAAACTCTTTGTCAATGTGACGAATGTGTTTAATAACAAGCAATTGCATCTCCTTACCTCTGAAGAAGACAAGGCGAATTATTTCGAACAAGGTCAACTTCCTTTTGAAGCGACGACGAAAGAACCCATGGTCTGGGATTGGTACATCAATAATCCACGGGAAATCTATTTCGGTTTGCAGATCGACTTTTAATAAATTCTCGGATGATGATCTCTCGGAGATGAAAATGAATTGTGCAAAGCTGGTATTCAGAATACCATTCTTCGTAGTACTCCTCCTCAGCCTGACCTGCATTCTCCATGCACAGGAAGTTGTAAAAAAAACGCTGACAAGGGGAAAGATGTGGATTTCTTGCTTACCGAACGGAGCGCTGGAATATGAGGATGATTACGGAACAAGTAATAGGTTTCTTGATGGGTACCCCGGGTACTACGCGCATCGGAATTATCTCACACCGGTTTCAGACGTGAGCAGAATATTCAATGTTGCGCAGATCAATGGGAGAAATGTGGGATGGAGCTATCGAACTTCAAGGAATAAAGACAACGTCATCGCATACGCGCAGAGTCAACTGGTAAAAAATTATTGCAGCTACGGTTATCAATATGATCCCGCAGAGCCGGAGGAGTATATCTCCGGCATCATGCAGTCCAACAAATGGACGGATGCGTCAAAGACAGTACCGCATATGCAATACCTTCTCGAGGCGAAAGCAATGGTGTGGAGTTTTCCGAAGTACAGTGATTTTGTCATGATCAAGTGTACACTCACCAATACAGACTCGGTGACGTTTAGCAATTATTACTATGCAAGATATCTCGAGCCGAAAGGGCCGTTTAATCCCCTGGGCACCACCTATGATAAAGAATATTTGTGGGACCAAGAAGTAAGTGAAGATATAGGTTTTATCTTTTATGATGATACCTCGATTCCTCCTACCGGGACGCTGCCTCTTTATCTTTATCCTCCAGGGAATATCACTGGGGATTGCGGAAATCCAGGCAATATCAAAACAGCCGGATCGAACGACAAGAAACTGTATTCGCCTTCTCTCTATGCCTTTTCCTTCATCCCAAGCAGTATCACGAGGAATAAAAATGGTGAACAAAAAGTCTGGCGCACAATTGTCAGCTCCTCCGGCAGTGCTCCCACCGAAGATAACTTCCCGGGCAGTGATGTCATCGTAGACTGGACCTCGTTTACATCATTTATTTCCAAAGACCAGCCAAAGGTAAGCTGGCGGGATGCTCACCAGAGTTACCAACTCGGGAATTTAGCCGGCAGCTTATATGAAAGAAGTCCTCGCTATATGTATACGATTGGTCCTTATGATATCGCTCCCGGTGAATCCATCGAATGGGTAGAGATATGGATCGCTGGTCAGATGGATCCAAAGATTACTCTGTTGGGGGACACGACCGCAACGCTCCACTTTGTTGAAAAAGGATTGCATAATCTCAAAGAGAACTGGGCTTCTGCAAAATCATTACTGCAAAATAATTTCAGAGTACCTGGAAATCTCCCTCCGCCGACTCCCGCTGACCAACCGAATATTGGGAATGCCACGAATGAATTGTCCGTTGTAGCTGCGTCGAGTACGGTCGATGGGAAACCAGTCTCAGGCGTGAACTTAACATGGCATGCAGTTCATCTGAATTATCAAGATCCTCTTACTGGATTACCTGATTTTTACGCATATAATATTTATCAATCTGATATTTCTGTTGAAGGGCCTTGGAATCTCATTCGAACAGTTCCTGTGGAGGAAGCGGAAAAATTTAGAATAAATCAAAAAATAACGTATTTCCAGACAGTGAATGTAGGCGTCCCGTACAGATACTGCGTCACGAGCATCGATAGGGACGGGAACGAGAGCGCAAAGACGGGCTTCACTTCCTTTCCCATCGCTGCTTCAATATTTCCGACGGATCATCTTGCTTCGATTCGCGTCGTCCCCAATCCTTTCAGGCAGGAAAGTGGATTTCTTGATCGATCTGAGATAAAGCGTTTAGCCTTTGTGAATATTCCTGCTCTCTGTACCATTAAGATTTATACGCTTGCACTCGATTTGATCAGGACGATTGAGCACACGAATGGGAAAGGTGAAGAAACTTGGGGATCAAATACAACGGCACATCAGGATTATATGTTGACAGATTTTGCGATGAATGTCATGCCGGGTGTCTATATTTATATCGTTGAATCTCATGTCTCGGGACATGAAGGCGAAAGTAAGGCCGGCAAAATTGTCATCATAAAATAAGGACTCTGGCCGTCGAGCTCGTTGGCAGGGAAGGATTGGAACAATGAAAGTATCCTTATCGTTTGGCGTCATCATTTTGATTCTTGCACATGATCCATGCTTTTCTCAAATTGAATACAATGATGCTGACTGGGGTGTACATCCGATGAATTACAGCCGCGTCGGTACCGCGGGATGGCAATTTCTAAAACTTCCTACCAATGCTAAAACAGCTTCCATGGGCGGTGTTGTCTCGGCAATATCTTACGGAAACGCAAATGCTGTCTTCACGAATCCGGCTTCTCTCGTTGACGTCAAAAATTATGACTTTGCTACCAGCCGAATGAACTGGATTGCGGATATTGGTTATCAATCCTTCTCTCTCGTGAAGAATATGTCCGAATACGGTTCGTTCGGTTTAAGTTTTGTGTATCTTGACTATGGTTCTATGGAAAGGACAGAAAATCTTCCGTCCTATGACGCGCTGGGGAAAAACATCGGAACAATACCAGTCCTTGATAATCTCGGAACATTTAGTGCTGCAGACATGGCAATGGGTTTTTCCTATTCCAGACAAATTACCAATAAACTACAGGTTGGTGGAACAATCAAATATTTGCAGCAGCGTCTTGATGATGCAACGACCACTACCTGGTCTCTGGATATTGGTACTCTTTATTACACCGGGTTTCATTCTCTTCGTATTTCATTTGTTGGTAAGAATTTCGGTCCCGATGCTCAGTTTGGTACGTACAATGAAAGAATTCAAGTCCAGCCCATCAAGATAAAGTTACCCATGATCTTAGTCTTTGGTGCTGCCTATGATATCCTTGGAGGGAACGATGATCATCCTCATCATGTCGTTGCTGCCATAGAATATGTTAATCCCAATGACGGGCGGGAAAAATTCAACATGGGCGCCGAGTACTCTTTCATGAAGATATTGTCTCTGAGAGCTGGCTACCGTGTCAATTATGATGAAGAGGGCTTGACATTGGGGGCAGGAGTAAATTACGAAGTGATTGAACTTAACATAAGGATAGATTATGCCTACATCAGTGTCGGGATATTCAAACAAGTACATATGTTCACGATAGGAATGAGTTTTTAAATAATTATCTATTCGCCCAGATCAATAATAATATAGATTTGTATTGCGATGTATTCTGTTCACTTAATCTACGATGTTGCCTTCCACGGAAAGTGGGGGGTATTCAACCCTCAGTGATTCCAGGAGAAAAGAGATGAAAACGGGAATAAAGATTTCTGTTATTTGCATACTATCATTGATCGTACTAAGTTCTCTCGCGATGTACCAAGTTCATGATGGACCTTATCAAGCAACGGGAATTAAAATCGGAGAGGTCACGCCATCCAGCGTGATTCTTTGGACGCGCTTAACACTGAATCCTCAACGCATTGGTTCTGATGCACCTCAACCGACGATACTGTATAAAGATTCCATAACAGGAAAACCTCGGACAATTAAAGGAGAGGGGCGGCCGAGTTTGGAACCCGTGGTCATCTATCCGGACGGATACAACGTGAACAATATTGATGGCGCAGTGCCTGGTACCCCCGGGAGAGTCCGGGTTGTCTATAAGACGAACAGTGCATCCCAATGGCAGATGACCGACTGGAAGGATGTTGCTGTTGATCATGATTTCACGCATCAATTCAAACTTGACAATCTCCAATCAGAGACGGAATATGAGTTACGCGTTGAATGCCAATCCATGAAAGGTGAAGCAGGACAAGTGATCGAAGGAAAATTTACAACGGCACCACCACCAGATCGTCCGGTAAAAGTAATCTTTACGGTTGTGACGGGACAAAATTATAAAACGAGGGATGATGGTGCAAGGGGTTATAAAATTTATCCCTTGATGTTAAAACTCAATCCCAGTTTTTTTGTTCATACGGGAGATATTGTCTATTACGATCAATTCGCTAAAAACATCGATTTAGCTCGCTGGCATTGGCAATGTATATATAGTTTACCGTCACATTTAGAATTCCATCGTTTGGTCAATTGCTACTTCATTAAAGATGACCATGATACATGGATGGATGATTGTTATCCTCATTTGAAAACAAAGTTCATGGGGGACTTTACCTTTAAGCAAGGGCAGCAGGTCTTCCTCGATGAAGTACCCATGAGCGATAGTACGTGGAGAACATTTCGGTGGGGAAAAGACCTTCAAATATGGCTGCCAGAGGGAAGAGATTTTAGAAGCGATAACTATGCCCCGGATGGACCTCAGAAAACAATCTGGGGCGAGAAACAAAAAGAGTGGTTTAAAAGATCTGTACGAGCATCGGATGCAACATTTCGAGTCTTAATCAGCCCTACTCCCATTGTGGGTCCGGATCGTGGGACGAAAAACGATAATCATGCGAATGTTGGATTTACTCATGAGGGGAATGAACTCCGCGAATTTATCGCGAGTCAAAAGAATATGATTGTTATCTGCGGAGATCGACACTGGCAGTACGTTTCAAAGGATCTCAAAACAGGTCTCCATGAGTATTCTTGTGGCCCGCAGACAGACAAACATGCCGGTGGTTGGAGTAATGATCGAGTGTTGCCTGAACATGAATATCTCAATGTTGTCGGAGGATTCCTTGCGGCTATCGTGGACCGAATAGACGGAAAACCTGTAATCACCTTACGACATTACAGTGTTGATGGAAAAATTCTCCATGAAGACCAGAGATTTGCTCAATAGTTACAGCGAAAAACGGAAAAGTGTAAAGAACGTCGTCGATTCATTTTCAAAGACTTCATTCTTCCTATAATATCAGGCATATATTGATTGAAAACTGAAAAAGTCAGAATTCATAATATGAGAACTCAACAGGCAGAGATAGTGATATTTGAGGACGCGGTCTGGAAGGGATGATTCATGCGCGGGTGGTTTATTTCCATGCCCAATATCGCGTTTTCGTTCAGAGCAAACAGACAATTATTCTCGAAGAACGACAAACCTGGTAATCATACGGAAAAAGGACTTTGGTGTGGATGAATGGACTGAAAAAATCAGTATCTGTATCGAACGAGGAAAAGTAAACAAGCTCGCTCCTTATCCCCCTGATCTGAGAAATCAGGAGGGGACTGACGAATTAACGCAACAGGCGATTGCTGCCGGTATCGGTCCTGATATCATTCTGAAAGCGTGCAACGATGGTATGCAGCGGATCGGTGCACGGTTCAGTAGGAATGAAGTCTTTGTTCCTGAACTGCTGATGGCGGCAAAGGCGATGAATGCCGTCATGGTACATTTGAAACCATTCTTCCAGGCCGGGACTGTGAAGAAAAAAGGGGTGTTCTTGCTGGGAACAGTTGCCGGTGACCTGCACGATATCGGAAAGAACCTTGTTGGGATGGTGGTCGCAGGCAATGGATGGGAAGTGGTCGATATCGGTGTGGATGTGAAGCCAGAGAAATTCATCGAAAAAATAAAGGAACATCCCGGCTGTATTATTGGTTTGAGCGCTCTGCTCACCACCACGATGGCAAGTATGGCAAAGACCGTTCAGGAGATAAAGGCTCAGCTTCCATCCTCAGTCATCATCGTTGGCGGCGCGCCGCTCTCTGCAGCAACAGCAAGGGACATGGGAGCCGATGGCTATTCACCTGATCCGCAGGGAGCTGTGACATTTCTCAACACATACGCCGTTTAGGCAGGGAAGAACGCGCTCCATGAATTTTCTTACATGAATCAATTGATGAGATCACTGCTTGCTGAAATTCGGAAAGGAAAACCGCTCATATCCGATGGAGCATGGGGAACACTTCTGCAGGCTAGCGGCCTCCAACCAGGTGAATGCCCGGAACTGTGGAATATGACACATCGGGGCGAAGTCTTTGCGATTGCGAAAAGCTACGTCGATGCCGGAGCAGATATGATTCTGACGAACAGCTTCGGCGGCAGTCCGTTGAAACTTGCATATTATGGATTATCGGAACGAGCTGTCGAGCTCAACAAAGCCGCAGCGGCAATTTCCCGGGAAGCGGCTGGATCTGAAAAGTTCGTGCTTGGTTCGATAGGCCCCACCGGTGCGATCCTGATGATGGGCGAAGTCTCCGAGCAGGAAGTATATGATGGGTTCTCTCTTCAAGCCCAGGCATTGAAGGATGGCGGCGTCGATGCAATCTGCATCGAAACGATGTCTGCGATCGATGAAGCATGCGTCGCCGTACGGGCCGCGAAAGAATCAACCGGATTAGAAGTCATATGCACCTTTACATTCGAGAAGACTGCTGCAGGCGAATACCGGACCATGATGGGTGTTTCTCCTTCGGAGATGGTGCAGGCAATCAAAGGAGCCGGCGCATCGATCATAGGAACAAATTGCGGGAACGGTTTTGAACAAATGATTGGCATCGTCAAAGAAATCCGCAGCGTTGATACAGTCACACCTTTGCTTGTCCATGCGAATGCCGGTATGCCAATCATGAATAAGGGAATCGTCTCGTATCCGGATACACCTGAAATGTGGGCACGAATATTTCCTCAACTCATCGCTCAGGGCGCCAATATTATTGGCGGCTGTTGCGGCACAACACCGGCTCACATTCGTGCACTGGCAGATGTTGTTCGGATGAAGTAATGGCAAAGACATTCCCCCATGCAACAGTTGCTCAACAGACTTTCCAGGTAACCTTCGGTTTTGACGATATTGCCATTGATAAAAAGGAAATTGCCTATGCTTTGGGGTATGGAAATAGGATGATTCCTTTCTATTTCCATGAGGCGATCGATAGCATCATCCAACGGGTTCCGGAATTGTGTAAAATTCACACCGGGTACCGCCTCATGAAGTCCGACAAGTCAGCGGGTACTCCTACGAGTCTTCACCTTGAGGGGAGTCAATTCTCTACTCAACAACTCGTTACCTCTCAATTAAAAAATGCAGATCAAGCTATTCTGTTTCTCTGCTCTATAGGCCCGGGAATGGAAGGGTGGTCAAAGCAGCTAGCCGGTGAAGGTGACCCTCTGATGAGTTTTCTTGTGGATACCGTTGCGTCCGTTCTTGTTGAAGCGGTGGCCGATGTTCTGCACGATTCTCTGACTGAGCATTTCAAAGCGCAGGGATTGAAGATCACCAATCGCTACAGTCCCGGATATTGTGACTGGTCAGTTGCAGAGCAGCATAAGGTGTTTGCGTTTTTTCCTCATAATTTTTGCGGAGTGGTATTGACAGATTCCGCATTAATGCTTCCCATAAAATCCATCAGCGGTATCATGGGAGTTGGAAGAAACGTGGAATTCAATCAGTATTTCTGCGACACCTGCGGGAGGAAGGATTGCACCTATAAGGTATTTCGCGAAAAAGCTCTCAGCTCCACATCAAAGGACGAATCATGACAGATCAACAATGGGAATCGTTGAAACGAATCATCACAGGAGAAATCGTCCAGCCGGCACCGATCGGATTTATCATCGACAGTCCGTGGCTGCCGAATTGGTACGGCATCAATATCTTCGAGTATTTCTCGAACGATGAACTGTGGTTGAATGCCAATCTGAAAGCGCTGAAGGAATTTCCCGATGTGATGTTCTTTCCGGGATTCTGGTCAGAGTACGGCATGTGCACGGAGCCATCAGCGTTTGGAGTCCGATGCACATTTCCTGCAAACGAATTTCCACACGCTCATAAACTCATCCATTCCTCAGACGATATCGAAATGATAGATATTCCCAATCCGAAGACGGATGGTTTACTGCCGTTCGTTCTTCATAGGTTGAAACTGGCGCAGCCGAAGATTGAAGCCGCTGGGCATCGAATCAGGTTCGCTGTTGCACGCGGACCGTTGAATATTGCAAGTTACCTGATGGGTTCGACAGAATTTCTGACCATCATGATGATGCAGCCGGAAAGGGCGCATGACCTGATGAAGAAGATTACCCCATACCTCAAAGATTGGCTCAACCTGCAGATGGAGACTTTTCCATCGATCGACGGTATCTTTCTGCTGGACGATATCATCGGATTTTTGGGGGAGACAGAATTCTGTGAGTTTGGGCTTCCCTATTTTAAGGAATTATTCAGTCCGAATGTTTCGATCAAATTCCTGCATAACGATGCCCCGTGCAAAGTATCTGCTCCGTACCTGCCGGAAATGGGAGTGAACCTGTTCAACATGGGATTCGATATCGCGTTAAACGAATTGAAGAATCTTACCCACCACAAGGTGACCATGGTAGGCAATATTCCTCCACGTGATGTGCTGGCGAGCGGAACCGTTGCTCATGTGACAAAGGTAACGACAGAATTGGTGAATTCAGTTCAAGACAGATCGAGGGTCATATTCTCCTGCGGCGGCGGTATGCCGCCGGCTGTGAGTTCTGAAAATATTGCTGCCTTCATGCGTGCTGTGAGAAAATGAAAAAATCCGTATTCATGATCTTTGGCCTTGTTTTTACTGTTCCTTTGCGGCAGATGATAGGTTAATTCTCTAAAAGAATATGATCTTCGGCTTTGTTACAAACCCCAATAATCAAGTATCACTAGCATCAGAAAACTCGAAAGCATGAAATACACTTCCCTTGCAATTTCCAATCCAGAGGATCTCATCTTTGGATATGCTCCTCATCCGGTGACGACACGCCGCGGATTGACGATTGGGAAAGGGATCGTTTATCCGGAACTCAACTTTACGCTGCCCTCCATGGAGATCACTCCCCGGACCCTGCCTGAAGTACAGACTCATTATCAGGATATCATCAAAGGGTCGCTGGAGAAAGCATTGCACCTCCATAGTGAAGGCGTCGTGTTTGAATTTGAAACATTGGTAGAAATGACTCAAACACCATCGATCGCAATTGAATTAGTGAAACTCATGAATGATCTTTGTGAAGAATATTTTCAGAAATACGGTCTTCAGAGCGAAATCCGCCTGACTCCGAATGATCTGCGGGAGTTCGAACGTCCCCCGAAACAGCGGACTTCCCATTTGCTGGAACCGATGATGGAAGTGTTCGAACTGGGTGCGCTGGCGGGGGGCGATCTGCTTTCCATTGAATCAACAGGTGGCAAAGAAATATCCGACGATGCACTGCTCATGTGTAATATCAGGCAGTTTATATTTTCACAATCGGTCCTGGGTGCCAGAGATATGAAGATACTCTGGCGGAAGATTGTGGATATCGCTCAGCGAACTGATCGTATTCCCGGCGGCGACACGGCATGCGGTTTTGGCAATACCGCGATGGTGCTGGCGGAGAAGAGATATATTCCTAAAACATTCGCTGCGGTCGCCCGCATTGCTACCGTTGTTCGAACGCTGGTTGCCATAGAAGAAGGAGCCGTTGGTCCGGACAAGGATTGTGGGTACGAAGGACCATTCCTCAAGGCCATCACCGGAACGCCAATCTCGATGGAAGGAAAAACCTCCGCCTGTGCTCATACAAGCCCGGTGGGGAATATTGCTGCCGCCTGCTGTGACCTCTGGAGCAATGAATCCGTACAAAATATCAAACTCCTTGCCGACTTTGCGCCGATTGTCTATATGGAGCAGCTAGCGTATGATGTGCGCCTGATGAATGAGGCACTCAAGTTGGGAAAAGAGAGCGCATTGCTGTTTCAACGGTTGTTGGTCAATTCGGATATCACCTTTGATCCGCAGGCATTGGTGCTCGCTCCGCAAAGCGTTATTGAAATCTCCGAAGAAATCGTCAAGGGAGAAAACTATATTGACGCAGCGAAGCGAGGTTGCTTAAAAGGGATTGAAATTATTGAGAATGCGTATTCAACAGGACTCATGCTGAAGGATGAAAAAGAGAATCCATGGATCGATATACTCCGGGAAGATATATCCTCCATTCCTACGGATGAGAGTAAGTTCGTTGAAGAAACACTTTCGAGTCTCGAGCCAGGCAAAATTCTTTTATCGGAATATGGATTGTAGCATTTCACAGACCGCCAGATAAATACTTTCTCTTCATTCAGTAGACCCATCGGGATCTAATAGGTCATTGCCTCAGACATTCACAATCTGAGGCTTTTTTATTTCATACAAGCGAGATTCATAAGAGAGTGTGTTAGCAGTCCCTGACACCTCGGAATAATGAAGAAGGATTCTGAGCAAAGAAGATGACTTGAAGGGATTGGCACATGGATGGTAAGTTCAATCTCCAACACTCATTCCTGACCAATGCCGCGGGTCGAATCCCCCGCTTCACACAGGCTACGCGTCTACGAGGTATTTTCTTACGCATTGACAGGCCTTCTATGCGATAGAGCCGATAGACCCGTTTATGATTGATCTGCCATCCTTCCCGTTTCAGAAGCACGTGAAGTCGACGATATCCATACGCTATTCGTGTTGTTGCTAACTCCCGCAATCGCAACCGAAGGGGCACCTGCGGATCAGCTGTGCTCTCCTGTCGATGCGTTGATCGGGGCCATCTCATCACACGCAGAGTCCGCCGTTCGCTTGTCCCATAGATGGCCTGCACCTCTTGGACCAACTCTCGGCGAAGGGCAGACCTTAAAGTTTTTTTGATAATACCTCTTGCAGCATTTGCTTGTCAAGCGTCAGGTCGGCCACCAATTGTTTCAAGCGCCGGTTGTCTTCTTCCAATTGCTTCAGACGGTGTATCTCTGATACTTCTAAATTTGCGTAGAGCTTTTTCCATCGATAAAATGTTACATCGGATACTCTCATCTTTCGGGTTATCTCACCCACAGGGATCCCTGATGCTGCTTGCCTCAAGGCAAAGGCAATCTGTGCTTCTGAGAATCGTTTCTTCATGGTCGCTTCCTCCAAGTTCCAATGAGGTAAATGTAGTAAATATTCTAACATTCCAAATGGACCTTGATAGGGGGAGCAGTACCAATGGGTACTTGCATTTTGAATAATTGAGAAAGTGCGATGTTATGATGAATTTCTAATGGCTCTGGACATACTTGATATGCGAACGGAAGACAGAATATCGTAATCCCTCAACTTCCGATATCACCTCAAAATTCAAAGATAAATTTGGAGTTGAACTATCAGAGAATTTATTAATTCTTGAGATCAGTTTAGGATCTAGAGAAGAATTAATTGCGTCCATGATCCCAACCTCACTAAATCCAGTTAAAAATATTATCGAGTTATTTTTATCACTCAATGCTTTTAGAATAACGCTGTAATCCTTTTGGTAGCTCCCACCGCCACCCAACCAAGCCAGATCGAATGATTGAAGAATTTCTTTATCTCGTCCTAGCACCTTCAATGAATATGGACTGTGAAATCTGATGTTCGTTCTCGAAAATAAAGTATCAAGGATGTAAAGGCTTTTAAATGTTCCTATGTAAATTATATTGTGATTATCAAGATCATCCCATTTCAGATTATGAGAAAGTTTAGCTGAGACATTTTTACCTGTACCAGAGAGTGTATGCATTAATTGTACGACCCCTAACGCTGGGCCAGCACCAATAAAAGTAACATCAGATATTTCCAGTTTACTAAATTTACCAGGATTTGCTTTTAACGAATCATTAAAATCTCTAGCACTATTAATTCGAGGTATGCGTAAAAATGCGCGCCGTGAAGGGTCTTTTTCTGATAAGACAAGATAATCGCCCAGGACAATTAAAATCGGTGGACCATCTTGTTTCAAGAAATTAGACCAAATGGGATTGTCAGAAAATGATTTATTCTCTGGAGTAAAAGAATTATGGCTGATAAATTCTTTAAAAAGTATTATGAAAAGGAGTACAAGTATAATCGTTAAATAGATGGGAGTAGAATAGCGATTTCTCTTTTTAAATTCCCTGCTATGTTCAGCCGGCAAAAATTTGACTAAATATTGACCTTTAGGTATGTCGATTTTATAATCGAATAAATCGGTGGTAGTTAAATAATAATGTTCTATTTTCTTCCGAAGGTTACTGACATAGGCTCGTATGATTGAATCGGTACTCGGATCGAATGAAGAATCTTTTCCCAGGATATCGTGAGCTATTTCCGTTTCTTTTAAAGAACTAACTTGAGAAGTTTTTTCAACTAAATATTTCAACAGATCTTGATATTTTTTGGAGGCGTTAAACTCGGAGTGGCTTAATATCTGAGAAAGTAATTTTTCTCTTTCCTGTTCAGTCGGTTGAATCATAATTAATAGATGGAAATTATTTCCTATTCGGGCTTAATTCCGGGGCGTATCAACTACCTTAAGCATGCCAGCGTGTGTACCACCATACTGTGTAAATACACCGTATGTGTTACAGGCAGGTTCTCATGGTAACGCGATCACTAGTCCGCAGCTTGTGACGGAGGTTCTTTATTAGGGATATTAGGCCTTTTCGTGCTCAAAATCAAATGAATTTAGCGAATGATTACGTTGATTGCGTGCAACTTGCCGTTCCTTTCAGTCTTTTACTAACTTTTTTGAATTTATCCCCTATCTTAGGGCGAACGAAACAGAATTTGGAAATAGTACTATTAATGCCTCAATTTTTTTAGAGAGATACTTTCTTCCACCTTGAAAAGGAGTATAATTGGTATGCGATTACTCTCTATAACCCTCTTTCTCCTTCCTGTTCTCCTCTTTGGACAATCCTCTCTCCGAGGTACGGTCACGGACACATCGAATGGTGAGCCACTGATAGGTATCAATGTGGTCATTCAGGGAACATCGCTGGGCGCCGCCACGGATATAGATGGACAATTCAGAATTGCCAGTATACCAGAACGTATGTTCACGGTCAAGGTCTCCTGCGTCGGCTACGAGCAACAAATTGCGGATGTGGATTTTGCAAAATCCAAAGAGGTTCTGATGAATTTTGAATTGAAGCCGACCGTTGTTAAAGGCCAGGAAGTTGTTGTGACTGCACAAATGCAAGGTCAGTTAGCAGCAATAAATGAACAGTTAACTTCCAATACTATCATGAACGTCGTTTCCAGGGATAAAATCCAAGAATTACCCGATCAAAATGCTGCAGAGTCTGTTGGAAGACTTAGCGGTATCTCAGTTCAGAGAGATGCAGGGGAGGGAACAAAGGTAAGTGTGCGGGGATTAGACCCCAAGTATAGTTCTGTTACCGTGAATGGGCAAAAAATTCCGGCGACGGATAATCAAAACAGATCTGTGGACTTAAGTATGATCGCTTCCAATATGCTTGCAGGTATATCAGTATCCAAAGCGCTGACACCTGACAAAGATGGTGATGTCGTTGGAGGGAGTGTCGATTTCCAGATGAAGAAGGCGCGTGAAGAATTTAATGCAGATATCAGCCTTCAAGGAACGTACAGTAGCATCAATAAAGGCTATGATAATTATCGAGGCAGCTTTTCTGTCAGTAACAGGTTCTTTGATGACAAACTAGGAGTCATTGCTACTGGAAGTGTGCAGAAAGCATATCGCGGTTCTGATGTATTGGATGCTGGTTATACGTTTGATAGGGAACCTCTGCCCGGGGAATCTTATGCCAGAATTCTCATTAATAGTTTGAGTATTGCTCAAAGAGAAGAAGTCAGGAAACGTTATGGTGCGAGCATTGTTCTCGATTATGATTTTAGGAATGGTGATGAAATATTCCTTTCGAGTTTATATGGAAGAACCGAAAGAAATGAGGTAAGGAATAGAAAACGATACCGCATTACTGATGGCTATGTTGAGTACTGGCTAAGATCGACAAAGACGAATATTGATCTCTTGTCGAATTCTTTAAGCGGTAAGCATCATTTGGGTTCTATGAAATTGGAATGGCTGGCTTCGTATTCGGATACAAAAAATGATGTTCCCTATCTGCATGATTCGATGTTTAGAGAAACTGCTGCCTATCAAAACCTCGTTGTAGATAAAGGGCCTGGAATCATTCCTAGTTGTGCAAAGAACACTCTTGATGGTACAACATTCTATCAGGACAACTTTCTCACGAGAACAACTGATGAACACAACGTCGTAGGCCAACTTGATTTCACAATACCATACTCAGTGACAAGTAATGTGAGCGGGTATATTAAGTTGGGCGGCAAATATACAGATAAGAAAAGAGATGTTGTTAATTTAGGATACTGGACCAAGGCAGGGACAGGAACACTGGATGGTATTGGTCAAAACAATCCGACTCTCTTTATCCTGACGTCCGACGGCAAAAAAATTAGAATCAGCAATTTTTTTGAAGATCGTTCGATTGGACAATTATCGAATGGATATATCTACGGACCGGCAAATGCGTTAAGCCCTACTTCACTTAATAATTTCATGGACACGTATTGGGGAAAATACACGAGGGATTACTCGAAAGAAATTGAGAACTATACTGCCGGGGAAGCAATTTCCGCTGCTTATGTTATGACTGAACTGAATATTGGTTCTCGTTTAATGATACTGCCAGGAATGAGATTGGAAAGAACGACGCGGAATTATAGAAGTCCTTTTGGACACGCCGAGGTCGATACAGATGGAAATCTATTAATTTCATCAATCATAGATTCTGTCGGAACTAATTCGTATGACGATTTCCTTCCTATGGTTCATGTTCGTTATAAATTTACCGATTGGTTTGACACAAGAATTGCCATTACCAAATCCCTGTCAAGACCCGATTATTCTGATCTTGTTGCATCGGAACGTATCAGTTATTCAAGTGGAACAGTCAAACGAGGTCAACCAGACTTATTGAATACATCGGCTTTGAACTATGATGTTTTCCTCTCTTTCCATAATAATTATGGACTACTGACTCTGGGCGGCTATTACAAAACCCTGAATAATATTATTTATACCAGAACGAGTACCATCACTACGGTGGGAGCGACCAAAGGTTTTGACCTCATTAGACCCGAGAACTCAAAGTATGAGAGCCAGCTCTACGGTTATGAATTTGATGTACAAACTAATCTACGGTTCTTACCCAATCCTTTGGATGGTATCGTACTGTCGGCAAACTATTCCTATATCCGCTCGAAGACCTATATGCCATTTCAAGTGCCCAAAAAAATTAGTTCAAGGATTACGGTTCTTGTTGATACGACAAGGGAATCAAGAATGCCCGGTCAGTCGGAACATATGGCTAATGTTTCTCTCGGTTATGAAAAAGGAAAGTTCTCGGGAAGAGTTTCTTTGATTTACCAGGGAAATTTCATAAGAGAGGTCGGTCGGCGGGCAGAGGAAGACAAATATGACGCCGATTTTGTTCGATGGGATCTGGCTGTACGCTACAAGTTGATGTCACGAGTCTCAATCACATTTGACATGAACAATATTACCAACCTTCATGATCTCTCGTTCATGGGTATCACAGATTATCCGACGAATGAGGAACATTTTGGTTGGACTGCGGACTTGGGAATAAAGCTCGATCTATAATTTACTATACGTTCATAATCATGACTGTCCGGCTGAGATAATTCATAATTCCTGTAAAGCATTGTCAACATGAGTGATACAATCATTTTGAAGCGGTTTCGATTTCAATTCGGAAACACAGTGTGTGCTCAAGTGTTTTTAGAAATTGTTCAATAAAACTTCATCGGTACGGAATTTGTTTCATACGTCAACCGGACAGTTGTGGTTCATAATAAACCTTTACTCATCATTCCATAATGGAGGAATAAGTCATGAAGACACTCTACTGTTTAATCGTACCGGCGCTTTTAGTGCTTCTTCTGATCTTTGCTACACATGATGTATCAGCACAAAGAATTGTCAAAGTGACATCAGATATTGAAGGGAATTTGAACAATGTCATCAATGGCGATACCACGGTGACTGGTGCAAGAGTCGATCCAAACACCATTTATGAACTGGCAAGAAACGGCTATTACGTAACACTGGGGACCATTGAAAACCATAATTATCATCTCCATATTCGTGCAGAAGCAGGAACAGGCTTCAAACCGATTATCAGACCCGGTGTTGTCGCCGGTGGTATATCGTCAAGACCCTTATCCCTCTATGGAGATTTCACTCTAGATGGTGTCTTACTTTCAGATTATGACAATGTAGGTGGTTTCAAGCAATACGTTGTTAAGATAAGTGCCGATAATTTGAGGATAACAATTCTGAATTCACATATAGACAGAGATGGTCAAATAGCGATTAGATGTGATGGAAAGAATGCCACAATAATTGTTAAAAATTCAATCATAAGCAATATAGGTACGATGGCAAGTGCATCGAATGGAAGGGGTGTTGATGACAGAGGTACCGATATTGATACGTTGATCTATGAGAATAATACGTTCTATAATCTCACAAGCAGAATCATTCGAGACGGCGGTGGAATCATCAAGTACTGCAAAATCAATCACAATACCGTCGTGAACGTTGGTCAAATGGGATGCACCATGGGGCCGATAATCAAAGGATCCTTCACCAATAATCTCTTTGTGAATACGGCATTTTTGGGGAATGACACCGCATCGTCTGCTTCCATCAATTATACGATTGGAACCGGCGCGCTGAGTCAGGCGTGGCTTGATTCAGGTAATGTTCAAAAATTAGAAATCCATAATAACAATTTCTACATGAGTCCGGAATTTGGATCCGCTTTCCTGACCGCAGGAAGGAAGCCCGCCCCTATTTTTGATGCGTTTGCGGATAGTGTCATCGCTGCCGGCGGTTGGAGTTCAACAAATACAAACCTTCCGGTGAGTTTCACTTCTTCTCCCCAAGTGCCACTACAAGTAATGCTCGATTATTTTAATCCAGCGGTGACTGCCAAACCCGAAATGGATTTTGGTCTTCCCCCTGGTGCTCTTGACCCTTATGATGTGGGTGTTGTATTAGAACCATTTAATTTTGCGTACCCAACGTCCTCACCACTTTATACTGCTGGAACAAGTGGACAACCTCTTGGTGATCTTAATTATTTTGGGATGCAGCCCGTGGGGGATGGGACCGGTGTCAATAAAGGTGAAATTGTGCCACCAAGTGAATATCAGCTGTACGCAAACTACCCCAATCCGTTTAATCCAACGACAAACATCCAATATACTCTCCCAATTGCCGTAGGCGTAAAGCTTGAAATCGTTAATACATTGGGCCAGACAATCAATACTCTCGTAAACCAGCGTCAACAAGCTGGTACCCATAGTGTTGTTTGGGATGGAAGGGATATGAACGGACATCCAGTATCGACGGGAGTGTATTTTTACAGATTGAGAACCGCCAATACGGTATTAGCGAAAAAAATGATGTTAATAAAATAAGGATATTCTTTCTTCCTCCTTTTTTGCATCTGGAGTCGAGGGGAACTACCTTTGCGCCAAAGGCGTATGTAATTTTGGCGCACAACTCCAGGGCAAGAATAAAGAGAAAAGAAGGGCAAATGGAAGCATGCGGCGATGGAAGTCGGAGTACCGACGGGCAGGGGAATACCGACTGAGGAAGAAGAACTGAGAGCATGAGTTTTAGTCTTCGCCGTGGAAAAGTCGCGGGGTCTTGATAAATACTATTCAGCTCAAAGAAAGGAATATACCATTGAGTCGTTTTTTCCTTGCGTTGATGATTACGTTATTCCCGCTTGCGTTGGTGAGTGCACAGACTCAAGACCTCGATGCGTTGGTCTCCCACGCATTGAAGTTCGCACAGCAACAGACAAAGCGGACGTTTTCAGAAATCAATGACAGCACGAAGTTTCCCCGGAGCACGCTGCCGGATGGTTCGTGGAAGACAACCGAGGCTCGTGAATGGACGAGCGGATTCTTTCCTGGTTGTCTTTGGTATTTACACGATTATACTAAAGATCCGTTCTTCAAGCATGCAGCCGAGCGATGGACGGCAAGTTTGGCTCAGGAACAATTCGACACCACGACGCATGATGTGGGATTCAAAATTTTCGACAGTTATGGAAACGGATATCGTCTGTACCCATCGGATGAATATAGGAAGATATTGCTTCACACTGCTCAGATGCTTTCAAAGCGATATAATTCGATCGTGGGCAGTATCAAGTCGTACGAAAAAAAGAATTGGACGTTTCCCGCCATCATCGACAACATGATGAACCTTGAGATCCTCTTCTGGTCAGCAGAGAACGGTGGCCTGAAGCAACTGCGCGATATCGCCATCAAGCATGCCGAAACAACGATGATGAACCATTTTCGTCAGGACGGAAGTACTTTCCAGGTTGTCGCGTACGATACCATCAACGGCATCGTCCTTGAGCGTACCACACATCAGGGATACGCTGATGAATCCGTGTGGGCTCGCGGACAAGCGTGGGCGATCTACGGTTTTACGATGGTCTATCGTTTCACGCATGACGCACGGTTCCTTCAAACGGCTCAGCGTGCAGCGGACTACTTCATCGGCCATCTGCCATCGGATCATGTGCCCTATTGGGATTTCATGGCGCCGGGGATACCGAATGAACCTCGAGATGTTTCTGCCGGCGCCATCACGGCATCTGCATTGCTTGAACTCTCGGAATACACCGAGAGCTCGTCCCAGAAGACATGCTATCTTGAAACGGCGGAGCAGATCCTTCGGTCTCTTTGTTCCGCTCCTTATTTGGCAGAGGGAACAGATTCGCAGGCGGTTCTGAATCACTCAGTCGGCAACATGCCGGCGAAATCCGAGGTCGACGTGTCCCTTGTGTACGCCGATTACTATTTCATCGAGGCAATGCTCAGGTACCGGAAGATAGGAAAATAAATGACTGACTTTTCACAACGAACAGTCTCACGGGAGACAATTCTCTTGGTCTTCTGCATGAGTGTGTGATGATCTCTCTCAACGAAGGGCACTCTATCATGAAGTACAGTGCAAGAATCTTAGATCATTCGGTAGTGGTATTCTTACTAGTTGTTTTACCAGCCACCCCCGCTGCACAGGCATCCGCTCTGAAAACTTTGATTCTCGACAAAGAAATGCTCGAACAAATTCATACCGGATATGTGAAAAAGGACAAAGCATATCAACGAGTTGTGCAGAAAATTCTGGATGAATCAAACAGACTCTTGAATCAGAACCCTCTCTCTGTCGTTGACAAATTTGCAACCCCACCGAGCGGTGATAAACATGATTTCATGAGCATGGCTCCATACTTCTGGCCCGATTCTTCGAAGAAAGATGGACTTCCCTATATCCAAAGAGATGGCGAAAGAAATCCGGAAATATATTCCTTCACCGATCAGGACTATTTGTCCCGGACGCTTGATGAATCGCAGCTTTTAGCCATTACTTATTTCATTACAGGGGATGCAAAGTATGCCATGAAAGCTGCTGACAGGATTCGCGTCTGGTTTCTGAATGAAAAGACAAGAATGAATCCTAATATGAATCATGCACAATTCGTTCGTGGGAAAAATGAAGGAAGAGGGACTGGACTTATTCAAACGAAAGACCTCCATAAGGTTCTTGACGCCATCGTCATTTTACGAAATTCAAAAGAATGGACCAGAACCGATGATCAGAACATCCACAAATGGTTCGAAGAATATTTCACATGGCTTACGACTCATCAATACGGCATAGACGAATCGAAGAGAGAAAATAATCATGGTACCTGGTATGACGTGCAAGCAGCTTCGATTGCACTGTTTCTTGGCAAGGAGGAATTTGCAAAAACCCTCCTAGAGACGGCAAAAGAGAAAAGGGTTGCCTCGCAGATTGCAAACGATGGACGGCTCCCGAATGAACTCAGGCGGACAAGATCATGGCATTATAGCTGCATGAATCTTTCTGCATTTATGCATCTTGCTCTTCTCGGCGAACATGTTCACGTTGATTTATGGAATTATCAATCAAAGCAAGGCGGATCAATTCGCAAAGCCCTCGACTATCTTCTCCCCTTTATTTCCGATAGCAGCAAGTGGGGATACAAGCAGATCACTCCGTTTCACACAGAGAGTGAAAGCGTCTGGTTCCTTCATATTGCCGAAAAGAAATATGATAAGAAGAGGTACTCTTCCGATTGGCTGAAAAAGATTTCTTCCGATAAAAATACAATTTCAGTGTACGATCTGTTCTATTGAACAAGATCCGATGAATCTCCTAAAGCACAAACACCGGGAAATGGAATACAGCTTTGGCCTCTATCATTGACAGGAAAATGACTTTTTTTTCTCTCCTTTGTATTTTCATGCTGCTGTCGAATACACAAGGTATGGCTAATACTATTCTCGTACCTGCAGGCAATGCTGCGGCATTCCAAACAGCATTAAATAATGCCGCTCCCGGCGATACGATTATGCTTGCTGGTGGCAATTATCTGGGCAGTTTCTATACCAAGAAAGCCGGGACCGCGGCTTTACCTATATGGATTATTGGCACGAATAATTCGGTTCTTCGCGATGCCCCGAATGACCCCTGCCTCAATGTTGCACATAATTACTACCGCATCCAAGACATTACGTTTCAGAATGGCCGTCGTGCTATCTATATCACATCAGCGAGCCACGGCATTGTGAGAAATTGCACGGGAAAGCAAACGGCGAAAGGTGCGTTCAAGGTCGAACTCCAAAGTCAGTATTGGCTGTTTGAAAACTGTAGAGTAGAGGGGCCGGCATATGAGGATCCGGGCGAAGGGTTTTATGTCGGGAAAGCAAATAGCGGTTGGACCAATGGTCCGGATAATTCCGGCTACGTCACCTTTTTGAATTGTACCGCCTTTGCTACTATTGATGATGGCTTTGATCTGAAGGAATCTTCCCACCATATCAAAATCATCAACTGCACCTCTGATTTCAACGGCGAAACGCTCACAGGCAATAATTCTAAATGTGGCATATTCACACGAACCAACAATTTGCAAGTCCATAATTTCACGGTGAAAAACAACCCGCAAAATAGTAAACCAGCAGAGGAAGCGTATGGGGTATATTGTGAAACGTTGCCAGTCAGCGGAACAAACTATGGCAGCAATATACAACTGTGGGGAGTACATGCCGAAAACATCTATGAACCAATGTTCTGGTTCAATTCGATCAATTCGGTCACCTTGTACAATAATTACACGATGGTAAATACGGGAGGATTATATAAGTCAGGTTCAGTGCAGCCGACTCCCGTAGATCCAACCACGTTCACGGAAATGACTTGGGTCGGTGAAGGGGGTGATGCATATACAAACATTAACGACATTCTGGAACCTCCATATCAATCTGAAATATCAAAGTCGTTTTCCCTTGAGCAGAATTACCCGAATCCATTTAATCCGACAACGACATTTTCATTCAGTATTCCTTCGACCTTGTTTGTGTCGTTAAAAATATTCGATGTGCTTGGCAGAGAGGTAACCACTCTTGTTTCGGGAATTATGTCGCCAGGGAACCACGTCGTTACCTGGAATGCGGGAGAGCTTCCCAGCGGAATCTATGTGTATCAAATGCGGACAGGTGGTTCTCTGGAAACAAAGAAATGTATACTGATAAAATAGTGAATACTAATTGAGTTTGACGGTGCCTTGATAGGACCTCCAAGCTTTAATCCAATTGTGAATCACCAGAGGTACGTCACGAGTTAAAATAGAACTCCATGAAATGAAGGTTGGTGTGATGAAAAAATGCTGTTCTCTAATCCTTTTTGTTCTGATAAGCCATACAACGGTGCTTTCTCAAACCGTCGAGAAGCTCATGACGCCAGATGATTCGTTAAATAATGTCTTCAACAATTGCAGCATCACAACGACGAAAATCATTCGTTTTGAAGAACTATCGGAAGGTCTAACTCTAGATTTCAATTTACCGTCGAATTGGATATTTACAGCAGGGAAGAATCTGCAAACAAAATATGGAAGAGTTGATTTTGCATTCTATAATGGTGTTTTCTATTCCAATTCCAGAGATGTTAAATATGTCAGTTTCAAAAGTCAAATATATCCTGACCTTTTCACAGACCAAATACGATCAAATGTTTTTGCCATTGGATTTCAAAAAGAAAATCAGGCAGCGATATTCGTTGTGGCCCAGGAAGCAACTCAAGCTAAAATAGAGGTTGATAAAGCGGTATTGGGGCATCCCTTGTTCCTCGCGTTAACATTAGCAAAGGATGAATGCAAATTGATTCGGATAATGAAGAAGTACCCACCCTTTCCACCGAGGTAGATGCACATGAAGAAATTATTCCCCCTTATCGTTTCATTTCTTATTGTTCAAGCTTCTGCTCAAACAAGGAGTACGGAAAATCTGAACAACAATTGGCTCTTCAAGAAGGGGAATATAGATAACGGCTTTCGTGTCGATTTGGCGGAATCTGGATTTGAGAAAGTAAATCTCCCTCATACATATAATGTCTCGGATTCTTTTGATGATCGTATAGGCGATGATTCACTTGACATAACGTACTATTATTACAGAGGTCCTGCTTGGTATCGGAAAAGAATATTCATGAGTGATAGCGAAAAGGGACAAAGACTCCTTCTTCATTTCGAAGGAGCCAATGCAGTTACTAAAGTATGGATCAATCATAAATATGCAGGAGAACACATTGGGGGTTATTCGGAATTCCAGTTCGATATCACAGACTTTGTGGAGTACAACAAAACGAATTTGATAGCAGTTGAAGTTGATAATTCTTACAACTACGATGTCCCGCCACAAAGGGCGGATTACACCATGTATGGTGGAATCTATCGTGACGTGTACCTGCATAAGTATCATGAAACATATATTGGACATCCCCTCATTACTGTTAAGAATCCTTCAGCAAAGTCTGCCTCCGTTTCAATAAGTCTTCCTTTAACCGAGCACTCCAAGAATCATGGAAACTATAATGTCGTATTTAGGGTATTTGACTCTGAGAATAAAAAAGCAGTGGAATATAAAAGAACGGTGTCCTCATCAGGTGTCAAAAACGACTATGCGATCGAGATAGGGAAAATAGTCAATCCCAAATTGTGGTCCCCCGATTCTCCCAACCTCTATGTACTGTCGATAGAACTTTATCAAAACGGAAAACTTATCGATGCAAGCAAATCCAAATTTGGCGTAAGGTGGTTTCGGTTCGATGCCGATGAAGGATTCTTTCTCAATGATACATACATGAAACTTCATGGAGTGAATCGTCATCAAGACCGACAAGGATATGGTAACGCGCTCTCAAATGCTCAACATCTCGAAGATATACGGATGATTAAAGATGTAGGAGCAAATTATGTGCGGCTTGCTCATTATCAACAAGATCCAGCAGTCTTGGATGCATGTGATTCTCTCGGACTTTTAGTGTGGGAAGAAATCCCTGTAGTGACATCTGTTGGAAGAGAAAAGTTTAGAGAGAATGCGTTAAGTATGCTTGACGAAATGATTACCCAACACTATAATCATCCGAGTATCATTATCTGGGGGTTGATGAATGAAACAGTGAGAACTCAACCTGAAAATGAATTGTATATCAATGTGGAGTTGTGCAAAGCGTTAAATGAGAGAGCCAAACAGCTTGATCCCTACCGGTCTACGGCACAGGCGCAGATGACCTCTCGCGGTGAAGACATATACCGATATACCGATATACGAGCATGGAATAGATATTTTGGATGGTATTATGGAGTGTTTGATGATTTCGGGAAATTTATGGATGAAGAAAAAAGGGTACATCCAAACCAGGCTTATATTATTAGTGAATATGGGGCTGATAGTAAATTAGGGTATCACAGGGAAATTTTAACAAAGGCGGATTTTACAGAAAACTGGCAATTGGAATTTCACAAATCTTATTGGAAACAGATTGAAGAGCGAAAATGGATTGCAGGATCAACGGTGTGGATCATGTTCGATTTTGCTTCTGATGAGAAATCTGGGAATAATCAGCATATCAATCAAAAAGGGTTGGCTTCTTTTGACCGAAAACCAAAGGATCTGTTTTATTTCTATCAAAGCGAATGGTCCTCAAAGCCTATGATATACATTGTGTCTCATACCTGGAGAGAAAGAAAGGGAATCAAGAATGTTCCAACAAAGTTGGAAATATTCTCGAATTGTGATAGGGCGGAAGTATCAATAAATGGAGATAGACTTCCGGCTAAAACGGGCAAACCTTTTATTTGGGAAATTCTTTACCGAGAGGGAAAAAACAAAATTGAAGCTGTTGGATATAAAGGCAATGTCAAAGTGATTGATTCTCTTGAAATTAACTTCTCTTTTGTGGAGAATCTTGAAAAAGAATATTAAGCACATGGAAAGAGAGTCGTCGTTATTGATCTTAGGAAATATTCTTTGAATTAATTAACGCGTCGTAAGAAGTCAATTGTTTTCGAGAAGGATTATGAAGAACCGTTCAACGATTCAAATTGTTGGATTATATCTTGGACTACTCTTATTTGTTTTATCTTATTTCTTCTATGATCCCGAGCCTTCCAATCCTTTGCTTGGGAAAATGTTGAGCGTGGTAGTATTAATGGCTACGTGGTGGGTGACGGAAGCCATACCGCTTGCTATAACATCCTTACTCCCCTTGGTCTTATTTCCGTTATTCAAAATTAATAATCCGGAAACCACAGCCGGCGCGTATATGAATTCTATTATTCTTTTATACATAGGAGGATTTCTTGTTGCGCTCGCCATGGAGAAGTGGAATCTCCATCGAAGAATTGCACTGAATATTATTTATAAGATCGGTAAGGATCCGAGAAAATTAATTTTAGGTTTTATGATAGCCGCCTCATTTTTGTCGATGTGGATGTCGAACACTGCTTGTGCTGTGATGATGCTGCCGATTGGCATGGCAATTATCCTTAAACTGGAAGAAGAATTTGATAAGCCTACCGCGCATAAACTTAGTGTATCTCTGCTTGTGAGTATCGCCTACGGCACTTCTATAGGCGGTACGGCGACATTGATCGGCACCCCGACAAATTTGGCATTTGCAAAGATCTATTCATCTACTTTCCATGGTGTTGAACCCATTACGTTTAGTCAATGGTTTGTTTTCGGACTCCCGATATCCATCGTGATACTCTTTGTGTCGTGGTACATCATTGTTAATTGGGTTGCAAAAATCGATAAAAACCTGGGCATGAACTCGAATCTCATTAAAAGGGAGCTGGACTTATTAGGAAGAATGTCTTATGAAGAAAAAGTTGTGATTGTGATGGGGAGTCTGACTGCATTGCTGTGGATATTCCGGAAAGATATTGCAATCGGTAATTTTGCGATTCCCGGTTGGTCTAATATTTCGTCAGCTTTCATACTGGTAGATGATTCGACTGTCGCCGTAACAATGGCGGTTCTCTTATTTATATGGCCAAGCAAAAACGGAAAAGCCAAAGCGATGCTTGAAGCTTCGGCTATCCGCGATTTGCCATGGACTGCGATACTCTTGTTTGGCGGCGGTTTTGCTATCGCGGATGGTTTTACGGCAAGCGGTTTAACAAAATATTTTGCCGCACAGTTTAATCTCATGGGACACATGCCTCTCTACATGTCCATCCTATTGTCATGTCTGGTGGTTACCCTGGTAACAGAATTTGTTTCAAATATTGCCACTGTGCAGATGTTCTTGCCTGTCTTGGCTGCTTGGGCATTGGCTCAGCATATTCATCCGCTATACTTGATGATTCCCGCTACAATAATGAGTTCAATGGCGTTCATGATGCCGGTCGGCACACCACCGAATGCGGTAATATTCGGAAGCGGAAGAATTTCTATAGCTGATATGGTAAAATATGGTTGGGGTCTGAAGATTGCGTCCCTTATCATTGTTGTCATCATGATTCTGATATTGTTCACGTTGTTGGATATTAACAGTATGTTCCCAATGAACATGAAATAAATCGAACGTATGATGATGGATTGTTAGTAGGGGAAAAAGAATAAAACATTAAAAAAAGATTATTGGAGAGCGAAAATGAGGAGAAAAGATTTTTTGACGAGTTTATCGATCGGTGCAGCAACAAGTATATTCCCATTTTCAAATTTGTTTTCCAAAGAATTTGTCGTAGCAAACTCGAACAATAATAAATCTGGTGTTACAATATCGAAATTGGAAACATTTGCTTTCAAGAAAGCAACGTTTGTAAGGATTGAATCCAGCGAGGGGATAGCCGGATGGGGGGAAGCCGATCATGATTACCCGAAATTAACTTCTGCTGTAATTGAAAACATCTGCAAACCCATTGTTCTTGGCAACGATCCATTCGATACCGAATACTTATGGCATCAGATGTATTTCAACGGTGAGGATGCTGGTAATAGCGGACTTTTACCCGGAGCAATAGCCGGAGTTGACAATGCATTGTGGGATTTGAAAGGCAAATTATTGAATATGCCCGTTCATAAGATCTCTGGCGGTTTTAAGACAGACAAAGTGAGAGTCTATGGAAGCTTCGGCCGGGGAGAAAATCCGAAGACACGGAAAGGTCCAGAAGCAATGGCAAAAACCGCTTTGGATTTTGTTTCTCAAGGCTACAAAACGATTAAGGCAAGAATGCAGATACGGCAGCTGAATATTGATCCGGATCCCGATGATACATTTGAAATCATAAAAGCAGTTCGAAGAGCTGTTGGTGATGAAATCGAAATATTCGTCGATTTCAACAACGGATATACTCCGGCTAAAGCGATTGTCTTGGCAAAAAAACTCATGGAGCATTTCAACATCGCTTCCATTGAAGAACCCGTTGCCTATCAGGACTATGAGGGGCTGCGGCAAGTTGTTGAAGCACTGGATATTCCGGTTATGGCTGGTGAACATGAATATACCAGGTGGCAGATGAGAGATCTCATGACCATCGGCAAAGCTGATTTTATCAATGCGGACTTGATAAAGTGCGGTGGTTTTTCGGAATGCAGAAAAGTTGCGTTCATGGCTCACGCTTTTGACAAATACATTATGACTCACAATACAATGCCGACCTTAGCCACTGCAGCAAGTCTGCAATTAGTTGCTTCTATACCTAATGCTGCTCGAGTTCAGGAATATGCCGGTGCACGGACTGAGATGGGTCTTGGGAATTTATTCGAAAATTATTTTGATTTTAAGGATGGTTATCTCTCTATTCCCACGTTGTCTGGTTTAGGATTAATAGTGAATGAGACTGAAATGGGGAAAAATAAACTTAATTAATCTTGTTCCATGAAAAGGAAAGGGAAGTGGAAAATCAAATAACTCACAGGTTCTTCGTCAGTAGCAGACAGTCGGACTTTCGAAGGATCAACTCAATACATTCAAGTCACAAGGAGGTAGTAAGATGAAAAATCTATACGCGTGCTTTCTCATTCTTGCCGCTCTGTGTCTTTTCCATCCTTCTGTAAAAGCACAGGTGGTCTTAGAACCAAGTATGGATACGTATGTTCAACAAACGAATACTAATCCAGCAACCACGAATGCGGATACCATTCTTAGAGTAAGAAAATCAGCTACAGGTGGAACAGTAACACGAAATGTATACCTTCGATATGATATCTCAAACGTAACAGGGATCCTATCAAAGGCCGAACTTGCAATGACTGTCGAAGTAGCTGCAAATAACGCTGCGCCTCCCGTTCTTGATCGAGCAGACGTTCATGAGGTAGATGACAGTTGGGATCCAGCAACGTTGATTTATGATAATCAGCCAACTGCGGGAGCAGTTGTGGTAGCATTAGAGGGTGTTTCACCCATTGCAGCTGCAGTGTGGCCGAAACCAGTTTATAAAGTCGAAGTTACCTCCTACGTTCAGAGCAAACTTTCAAGTTCCGCAAGTGTCATTTCTTTCATGCTCTCGGATGACAATAATACAGGAGCTGATTTGCGCTTCTACTCATCCCGCTGTTTGAGAACCAGTGGTCAACTCCCTATTCAATTAATTCTTACCGGTGTAGGTTTCATGCCGGTGGAGATGACCTCGTTTACAGCCACGATGAGCGGCACCTCAGCTCTGTTGAAATGGAACACGGCAACGGAAGTCAATAATATCGGCTTCGAGGTGGAGCGGAGATCAACAAACAGTGAACAGGTAACAGTGAGCAGTTGGGAAAAGATCGCTTTCATCGCTGGTGCAGGGACGAGCACTTCACCGAGAGAATATTCCTACCAGGATGCCAATCTTGCTCCCGGGGTGTATGTCTATCGCATCAAACAAATTGATAACAACGGCGCATATAAGTACTCTGCCACCACACAGGTTGACGCAGGAGTTGCCAAAGGATTTGAACTTCTGAGCAATTATCCGAATCCGTTCAATCCGGAAACCAATATCAGGTTTTCAGTTCCGGAAAACGGATTTGCGACTTTGAAGGTGTTCAACATGCTCGGTCAGGAAGTAGCTACATTATTTAGCGGCATGGCACAAGCCGGCCATTACATTCCTGTAACATTTGACGGATCACACTTTGCATCAGGCGTGTATTTCTCCCGTTTGCGGTATAACGGGAAGAGCCTCATGCAGAGAATGCTGATGACAAAGTGAACACGTTGTTTGTGTTCATCCAGACATGCTTTTAGTCGGGATTGCGAACTAAAGGTCAGAAGTCCCGATGCTGTTTATCGGGATTAATGACCAAGTAAAATCTTCAGCACCTCCCAACCTTCTGCTTCCCCCCTTCATTGAAAGGGGGGAACAAAGGGGGCTGGTTTTTGGCAAAGTTGATCAGGAGTTCCGCCAAAGGCGGATAGATTCACTCCTGACCTGTAGGGGCAAAGTAAGTTCTCCGAAGCGGTCGCTTTGTGAGACATTAAAGAAACACACGAGGAGGATTCTCATGATACAGCTTCCGATTCGAAGCCGCGATGAATTGTACACTGTGCAGCCAAGCAAAATCATCGGCCTAGGAATGAACTACCGCGCTCATAGTGAGGAGAGCAATAAGCTCAAGGTGACAGGTGTTACGCCGGAGATCCCTTCTGAGCCGATTCTTTTTGCCAAAACGCCGAATGTCCTTATTGGACCGGGAGATGCCATTGTCATTCCGCGGCTCTTGAGAGACTACAAATTCGAGAGACTGCGTCTAGATTATGAGGCCGAACTTGCCTTCATCATTAAAAACACCTGTAAGAATGTACCAAAGGAGGAAGCGTTTCATCACATTCTTGGGTTCACATGCATGAATGATGTGAGCGAACGCAACGTTCAATCTATGGAAAAAGCCGGGTGGTACAGAGGCAAATCGTTCGACACCTTCGGGCCGATAGGGCCCTGTGTCGTTCTGACCGAGGATATCCCCGATCCCCAGAATCTCAACATTTTTTGTCGATTGAATGGAGCGGTTGTGCAAAGCTCGAATACCAGGTACATGATCTTCCCGATTCCGGAGATCGTAGCATTTGTATCAAGGAATATGACTCTTCTTGCCGGCGACATCATTACCACGGGAACACCGGCAGGTGTCAGCGCGATGAAGCATGGTGATCTTGTCGAGGTTGAGGTCGAGGGTATTGGCGTCCTGCAGAATCCCGTCCTCGAAGAATAGTGATCGATGATGTTTTGCTGACTTTCCACTAGACACTGAAAGGATCCCTGTATGCCACTTGGAGTTATTGCCCTCATTGCCTCGATTCCCGTTCTGGTCATTCTCTATCTGATGGTGGGGAGACGCTGGCCTGCGACGAAGGCCATGCCCGTCGCTTGGCTGATTGCCGTCCTCCTTGCCGCATTCGTCTGGCGCACTCCCACAAACTTTCTGATTGCAGCAACCGTCAAGGGGATCAATTCGGCGCTGGAAATCCTGACGATCATTTTCGGGGCTTTAGTGCTGTTGTTCACACTGCGTGAAGGCGGTGCCCTGTCGGCAATCAACCGCGGCTTTCGGAGGATATCCGAAGATCGGCGCGTGCAGGTCGTGCTCATCTCCTGGTTGTTTGGTGCATTTATTGAGGGAGCCGCTGGGTTCGGCACCCCTGCCGCCTTGCTCTCGCCGCTCTTGGTGACTTTGGGGTTTCCCGCTCTCGCCGCGGTTATGGTTTCATTGATCGCAAATACGACGCCGATTTCATTCGGACCTGTCGGTGTTCCCACTATACTCGGCCTTGGTACAGCGCTGAACACCGCGGATATCCAACAGGCCCTCGCACAGCACAGCATGAGTTTTTCCCAGTTCATCTATCAGATCGGATTATGGACCGCGATCATGCACTCAGTAGTGGCGGTGTTCGTTCCTCTTATCGCCGTGTCGATGATGACGAGGTTTTTTGGCACTCATCGGACGTACAGAGAAGGATTACAAATTTGGCCGTACGCCATCTTTGCAGGCTTGAGCTATGTTGTTCCATATCTCCTTACTGCATGGCTGCTTGGACCGGAATTTCCCTCATTGTTCGGTGGGCTCATCGGATTGTTCATCGTTCTTCCTGCAACAAAGGCAGGCTTCCTCGTGCCAAAAGAGACGTGGGAGTTTCCGGAGAAGGCACAATGGGATAAGTCGTGGATTGGCACAATCACGATGAGCGACTCGGATGTGAGCGGATCAGTTCCGCTGTGGCGCGCTTGGCTTCCGTATGTTGTTGTTGGTCTGCTCCTTGTGGCAACACGGCTTGATGTGTTACCATTCAAGGCGGTGCTCAAAGGCGCCCCAGTGGAAATGAACGATGTTCTGGGAACGGATGTAAAAACGAAGCTCGAGCCATTGTACAACCCGGGTATTTTTCCTTTCATCGCTGTTGCACTCCTGGCAATCCCGTTCTTCAGATTGAATCGCCACCAAGCGAAGAATGCTTGGCGAGAAGCAGCAATGAAAATCAAGAGCCCGGTTGTAGCACTTCTCTTCACCGTGCCGATGGTTGAGGCAATGCAGGCAGGGCACTCTCCTCATGGCTGGGAAAGCATGCCAATTGCCATAGCTCATTTCACTTCCCAGCTTGTCCAGGGTGCATGGCCGATCATTGCTCCGTATGTGGGCGCATTCGGGGCGTTCATTGCGGGTTCCAATACCGTATCGAACATGCTCTTCGGACTCTTCCAATATTCTGTGGCAGAACGTCTAGGCATCTCGCACATCATTATCCTGAGCCAGCAGAATGTGGGTGGGGCGTTCGGTGTACTGGTATGCGTGTTCAAGATTATTGCTGCAAGCGCCACTGTTGGACTCAGCGGCGTGGAAGGCCTCCTCATCAAGAGGAATGTACTGCCCCTCTTGATTTACGGAACCGTCGTGGGAATTACGGGTCTCATCCTTACATATCTGGTAGTCCCAGGATTGTTCTAAATTTCAAAATTGTTTTATCTCTGCAGAAAGGAATCGCCATGAAGGACCGCAAGCTTCTTATGATACCAGGCCCTATTGAATTTACCCCAACCGTTCTGCAAGCCATGAGTTTGCCGACCACCAGCCATGTTGCTGGGAATTTCATAGAGGTGTTTGGCCAAGCGCTTGAACGACTGCGTGACGTGTTCATGTGTCCGGATGGGCAGCCATTTGTCTTGGCCGGTTCAGGGACGCTGGCGATGGACACGGTTGCGGCAAATCTGATCGAGCCGGGGGAAAAAGCTCTGGTGGTGAACTCAGGGTATTTTGGTGACCGGTATGCAACAATCCTAGCGCGCTATGGGGCTGTTGTTACAAATCTGGAGGCGTCGGCGATCGGGGATGTTCCTTCACTCGAGATGGTCGAACAGGAATTACAATCGGGTTCCTATGCACTCATGACCATCACCCACGTCGACACCTCGACGGCTGTCAAGACCGACGTCCAAAACCTTGCGAAACTTGGGAGGCAGTACAATGTCCTGGTGGTTGTCGACGGTGTGTGTTCTATTGCTGGAGAAGAATTGCGTCAGCAGGAGTGGGGTATCGACGTTGCATTGACAGCATCGCAAAAGGCAATCGGCGTTCCCCCAGGGCTTGCGTTGGTTATGGTGGCACCCCGCGCAATGGCCAAGTTCCGTGCTCGAAAATCTCCGGTGGGGAACTACTATGCTGATTGGACGGAATGGCTTCCGATCATGCAGGCGTATGAAGCACGCAGGCCAAGTTACTTCGGTACTCCTGCAGTCAATCTCATCTGGGCTCTGAATACAAGTCTGGAAGAGATTCTCCGAGAGGGGATGGAGCCCCGCTTTGCCCGACATCGGCGGTTAGCTACAGCGTTCAAAGCCGGGATAGAGGCCCTCGGTCTTCGTCAGCTCCCGGTGAGCAGCGACAAGTCTGCCAATACGCTCAGCGCGCTGTACTATCCCGAAGGAGTCGATGCGTCACTTGTCAAAGGCGTCCTTGAGGCCGGCGTCATCATTGCCGGAGGGCTTCTGCCAGGGGTAAAGGAGAAATACTGCAGAGTGGGTCATATGGGTGCTGTGAAAGGGGCGGACATTATTTCGACGCTAGGTGCAATTGAGATTGCTCTGCAACACACCGCCTATCGGTTCAACATGGGCGCTGCAGTGCAGGCCGCACAGGAACGACTCATGTGACCCCTGCTCCGTTCAGAAATCTCTCCCGGAGTGAATGCCATCAAGTTCATGATGCGAGTCAATTGTTACGTAATACGAATTATTGATTGGAAAAGATCTCATGCCGATCGATGTACTTCTCAATCTTATCGATTCTCAATAGAACGACGACGAAGTGCTCAGATTTGTGATCAGGCATTATCGCAGCTATCGATAATTTAAAAACATAGTTATGATAAAACTTTAACTATATCATGAGGTGATAAATAACCATGAGGAAAATTGTACTGAAGGTAATTCCTGGTGATGGAATTGGCGTTGAAGTTATCCATGAAGCGATACTTGTTTTAAAAGAAATAGAAAAAATCCATGGAGGCATTCAATTTATTTTTGATGAGTACGAGTGGAGTTGTGAATATTATTTACAGCATGGCGAAATGATGCCGAAAGATGGTTTGACGATTTTAGAACAATGCGATTCTATTCTCTTGGGCGCAGTGGGATTCCCTGGAGTACCAGACCATATTTCTCTGCGTGGATTGTTATTGCCGATTCGAATGGGTTTCGATCAATATATTAATTTCAGACCAATAAAATTATTGCCCGGTCTGAGGTCACCTCTCATTGTTCGCTCTCCCGATGATATAGATTTTGTCTGCATCCGCGAAAACACGGAAGGAGAATATTGCGGCAAAGGCTATTACAAAAATGAAAACAGCCCAGAGGAAATAGCAGTCCAGGAAGCGTGGTTTTCGCGGAAGGGTACGCAGAGAGTTATCAGGTATGCTTTCGAATATGCAAAAAAATACAATTTAAAAAGTGTCGTAAGCGGAACAAAATCGAATTCACTCAATTATTCAATGGTATTTTGGGATAAAATATTCAACGAGATAAAAGAAGAGTATAAAGAAATTGAAGCGAGAAGCATTTTAATTGACGCCTTATCCGGTTTATTTATCCTCAAGCCTCAGATGTTTGATGTCGTAGTAGCGAGCAATTTATTTGGCGATATTCTTACCGATTTAGGATCGGCAATGCTTGGAAGCATTGGTATTTCCCCCTCGGGAAATATTAACCCAGAAAAAATATACCCCAGCATGTTCGAACCCGTTCATGGCTCTGCACCGGATATTGCAGGGAAGGGAATTGCAAATCCTATTGCAACCTTTTGGGCGCTGGTACTTATGCTTGAACACCTTGACTTAAATGAGATGAGTATGTTATTGATGAATTCATTAAAGGACTGTATCAAGGAAGGAATTGTTACACCGGATCTCGGCGGTACTTATAATACCAGTCAAGTAACAAAAGAATTATGTTTACGGCTGGTGAAGAAATATGAATAACTGATATTATGCCATGAGAAACAGCGGCCAATATAATGATGTTGTTTGCCCGAACGCATGAAACGGATATCGTAGGTATGTAGTACGGCCGAAAGAACCACGGGAATGCTAAATCTCTTTTCCGTCCTCGGCGTAAGACCTCTTACATGACATGATAAAAATTCTTATTGCGGTAGATTCATTTAAAGGAAGCCTTTCGTCAAAAGAAGCAGCCAAGAGAATTGCCGATGGATTAATTCTGGCAAATCCGGAGATTGAGATTATAAAGGTTCCTCTTGCAGATGGCGGTGAAGGTACTGTGGAAGCAGTTATTGATGCCGTTGGAGGTGAATATATCACCCTAGAAGTCTGCAATCCGCTTTTTAGAAAGACGACTGCCACATATGGACTCATTGATCAAGGCAAGACGGCAATACTTGAAATGGCTGCTGCATCAGGTATAACTCTTCTAAATTCTGAAGAGAAGAATCCCATGCTCACCACGACGTTCGGAACGGGGGAATTAATTGTCGATGCTGTGAAGAGAGGGGTGGCAAATATTATTGTCGGTATAGGCGGCAGTGCTACAAACGACGGCGGTACGGGTATGGCTTCGGCACTTGGAGTGAAATTTTATGATGACAAAAAAAATGTTCTTCGCGGTACAGGCGGTTCGTTAAAAAATCTTGCTACGATTGATCTCTCCGGCAGAATCAAAGGATTAGAAAACGTCCATGTTACTGTTATTTGTGATGTTACAAATCCTTTGTGTGGCATGAACGGCGCGTCTTATGTTTACGGACCACAGAAAGGCGCTACCGAAGAGATGGTTAAAGAATTAGATTCAAATATGATTCATTTATCAAAAATAGTTGAACGGGATTTGGGAAAAGCTATAAAAGATACTCCTGGTGCAGGTGCTGCAGGTGGATTAGGCTTCGGATTGATGGCTTTTACTGATGCAAAATTAACAAGCGGTATTGATTTTATGATTGAGTTCTTAAAGTTGGAAGAAAAAATAAAACATGTGGATGTTGTTATTACCGGTGAAGGAAAAATGGACAATCAAACTCAATATAATAAGGCCCCATGGGGCATAATGCAGATTGCAAGAAAATATAATAAGAAAATTATAGGCGTTGCGGGAATGATTGATGAACATGCAAAAGCTTCATTAATAGAAAAATATGATTATCTCTATTCTATTCAAGAATTAGCAAAATCCACTGAGGATTCAATTCTCAATGCAGGAAGGTATTTATCAGAACTTGCGTCGATAATGTATTCTGATATTACATAAAATTCGAGTTGTCTGTATCAAGCGAGGATACATCCAAGTCTTTAAACAAGGACATATCATAAAAGGGTCGCTGGTGTGAAACAGAAATGATAGTCTCTCCATTGAGTGGAATAATCGTCGAAGGCATCGCCTCACCTGGGGTGAGGGATGTTGCCATTGTTGCTCGTGAAAAGCTGTCTCACTGCAGTGAGTTGATGAAGTCGGAAATCCAGATATAAACGTAATAACGAAGGAGCAGTCAAGCATGGAGCCAAGGTCAAGCGCACCCATCGGTACACAAGGTGGCATGATTGGCAAAGCCATAGGTTATCGAATAGGACCGTTGCCCTTGCCCATGTATTTGGCGATCGCATTTATCGTGGTTTTTGCTGCTCTGAACAGACAGCTACCCAATGATTTGATCGGCGGACTCGCGGTGATGATGATGGCTGGCTTTCTGCTCGGCGATATTGGCGGCAAGATACCGGTTTTCAAACACATCGGAGGTGCTGCTATTCTCTGCCTATTTGTTCCATCTGCCATGTTCGGGTACAACATGTTTGATCCGGAGATGTACAAAGCCCTGACCACAGCCATGAAAACGGCCAACTTGCAGTACCTCTTTATTGCTTGCCTGGTCGTTGGCAGTATCCTGGGCATGAGTCACAAGGTGCTGATCCAGGGTTTCATACGGATGTTTGTCCCTCTGCTGGTCGGTACTCTCGGGGCTGTGATAGCTGGAGTCTCGGTGGCAATCCTGTTTGGTTACGAACCGAAGTATGCTTTCTTTTACATTATTATTCCCATCATCGGCGGTGGCATCGGGGAAGGAATCCTGCCCCTCTCCATCGCCTATTCGGAAATCCTCTCGAAACCACAGTCAGACATCGTGGGAACGCTGATACCAGCAGCACTGATTGGCAATGTGGTGGCAATTCTTTTGAGTGGGTTCCTTAAATGGCTTGGCGAAAGGCGTCCCGAGCTAAGTGGTAACGGTAGTCTGGTTCGAACGGGCGATGACAGGGAACTTCTGACCAAGCAGCAGGAAGCGCCAATCAATGTGGGTCTGATGGGTGCCGGATTGTTGGTCACATGCAGTTTCTTTATCCTAGGCGCCCTGCTCGCCCCGATTCTCAGGATTCCAGGGCCAATCCTGATGATCATTGGCGCTGCTTTGATCAAGGTTACTAAGCTGATACCAAAGAGTATGGAACTCGGCGCACACCAGATGTACAAATTCATGACAAGGAACCTGACATTTGGCATCCTTGTAGGTCTTGGTGCTTTATTCATCCCTTGGAATCAGATGATAGCTTCTCTAACGCCAGCTTACTTTGTCATCTGTGCGGTTACAGTTCTGAGCATGGTTCTCTCAGGATTCGCTGTCGGTTTCTGGATGAAGATGTACCCGGTTGAATCGGCAATTGTGACAGCCTGCCACAGTGGTCTTGGTGGAACTGGCGATATAGCCATTTTGACCGCATCCAATCGTATGGAGTTGATGCCTTTTGCTCAGATATCAACGAGGATTGGTGGTGCTGCCATGATTGTTCTAGCAACACTACTAATGAAATTGTTCCATTGATATTGAAGTTCTATAGTCAAACATTTTACAATAAAAGGGAGTATGAAGATTATGTCGGAACACTATTCACATATTGCGGTCTATGAGGATACAATTAAGATGTTATTTGTCAGTAAAAAGTTACCTCAAATTTTTGAAACGGCATTAACCCGGTTCTATGATAGTGGGTTGATTGCAAGTACTTCCAGAGATGGCCTATTATGGGCGATCCCAATATTGGAGAAATATAAAAGTGTTATACCAACAAAAACCGATGACGGAACACTAATGAAACTTGCAGCAGCCATTGGTTGGCTAACACACAGGGGTGCTGATCTTTCCGTGAAACCCATATTGGGGTCATTCTCATCAAATAAATCTTCCAAATTCAATAATACCGAATGCAGTGTGTATTTTGATGCGGAGGTCTATAGACAAGTATTTCAATCCGGCAAAATAACTACACGCTCAATGTATAATTTAATTACTCCGTTTTCTTTTACGAAGAATTTTAATTTGGCTAATACTTCGAATGCAAAACCGGCAGAGACGATAGAATATATTTTATCATTCTATATGATTAATGATTGGGCTTTGCTTAATCCCTATGTAGATACTGAAAAAGATTTTGATATATGGTTTAATAAAACGCAATTTCAACTACATGATTATCATGAGGATTATAGAATGTATGTTGAAGCAGTTCAAAATCCTGACGATGAAAAAACAAATAAATATCTTTTAGAGAATAACTATTACAATGCTAATGATGAGATTATTAAAAAAGCCCGCTCTATTACAAACATTGAAAAAACAGAAGAATTGCCTTTAAGCCTGTTTGAAGAAAGTGACCAGTTGAGTGTCTATGCGCGAGCTTTGCAGAAAGCCTATAAATATACCACAGGAGGTATACGGTACTTTCAAAATGAAATTTCAAAAGATGAATTAGGAATAATCATAGAAAAAACAAAAAAATTCCATCCCAAACAAAACGAGAATCAAGATGAATAATCCTATCAATAATTCAAGGCGCACATTTATTAAGTTTTCAGCTATTGGCGGTGCCGGATTGATGTTAAATCCATATTTTAGCTTTGGAAAGGATGCATCAACGAAAGATCATTATTATATCAACGGTATGATCCCAGTATGTTTGTTATTACAAACAGCGGTGTTAGCAAAAAAAGGAATCTGTATTGACAATAATATTAAGAAAGCTTTGGATTTTTCTATTTACGACACCAATGAGTCCAATTTTGCCTTTGCCGGGTTACTGCCTCATGAGTGGAGCATTATTTCGGATTCAAGCTTTGCAAAAATTCCAACAGAAAAACAGCCATTCAAGGCGGGAATAATTGTCTCGAATGTTGCTCATAAATACTTTTCAAAAATGTATAGCGATTGCGAACAGAGAAATATTCATGAATTACGATTATATCACGATTCTTATTTAATAAAGACCATTTCGAATATTGATACTAAAGAAACAACGAAAAAAGATCTTTCTAATTATTTTAAAACCCTCCTTTCGCCCATGATAACAAGGACGCATACGATGAGACCAAACCGTGATGATGGGATGGACTGGATTGTTAAAATGACAAAATGGAACCGTGATTATTCTACCTATTCCGAAGAACTAGCCGCAATAATAACTGAACCAGATCCTATAAAAGAAAATAATTATGTCATTAAAAATAATTTTATGAATTTATCTGATAAAAGTATTCGTTATGCCATTGAGGGGGATGAATTTAGCGATTTAAACCAAATACATGATAACAATAGTCTCTATGGTCAAGCCTTATACGAATCATTAAAACGGATATGTGATAGTTTCAAATTATAATAAATTGTCTAAACGCTCATTTTAGTTGCATACACTTTGATTGTAATTCAGTTGTGGGTGAATCTTATTTTTAATTAAACGATCCTATTAAAGTAACTTCAACTAATTCGTCTGCTAACAGTGTGCTAACACTGGAAGTTAAATTGATGATTTTTGATGCGAATTTCGTCTGAATTCGGCGAAAAATTCGCACAGGGTCGGTCTGAAAATCCATGCGTCGGGGGTTCAATTCCCTCCCTGTCCACGGAATCCTTCTGGAAAGATCATCACGCCTCCCGATTTTTCGTGGAAGATCTTGCTTCACAATCAAGAGCAGACCGATATACAGCCAGATCCAATGACAGCACTTACAGAGCGAAAGCGAATGTAAGTGCTTTGTCATTTTCAGTGTCCCGTGCTTTTTGCGGGGCACGCTTTAGGCGTTCACATTCGTGGATGTCTTTTTTTTGTACCCTGCTTTTGTACGCAATCCTGTCAACAAACTTATTCCGGGGCTCATTTGGTGCTTTCGTTGTTGAGGATTGTAAGGAGGGTGGGGGAGTTAAAGTCCATGTGCCACCCCCTGGAAGGAGAAACCCTTTGGCTGACTCAAAAGCATATTGCAACGGTATTTGGAACTGAAGTTCCAGCCATTACAAAACACATCAAAAATATTGTCAGTTCGGGAGAACTTAAGGCAGCTTCAACTATTCCCAAAATGGAAATAGTTCAAGTTGAATAAGCTTTCTAAATCCGTTACAACGATACAATCGTGCGATTGGGAAATGCGGGGCTATAAAAAGATAGCATCGATTTATTTTATGTTAGCTGAAGCGCTAGCAATCCCGAACACTTCGGGAAAAGTTTGAAGAATTGCTAAGCAAACACTGCCGTCTGATACAAATGGCAAATGGATTGGAGATCCATCTCTTAATAATGAATAAGGAAATCTCTACAATTGAACGGAGCAACATTACGAAGCATCCACGTACAATTCTAGAGGACGGGAACGAAACGGGATGAAGTATGTGTAAGAATTGCACATACTGCAAGGGATGGGAAAAAATGTTAAGGCACTGAAGAATCAAGGGAATATCAAGTGTCGTAAAATCGTCCATTTGGTGGATGATTATCAGCCATTTGGTGGTTGATATATATAATAGAATTTCGTAAGTTTCAACTATGATACCGCGCTCAATGACCCCATTACTTTTAGATGCACTTAAGGATAATCCGGTAGTTCTCTTAAACGGGGCTCGCCAGGTCGGAAAAAGTACACTTGTCGAATGGCTCGCGTCCCACGGTCATACTGCCCGGTATGTGACCTTGGATGATGCAACTGTTCTTTCTGCTGTTCATAATAATCCAGAGGCATTTCTTTCAGGATTCGAGGAGCCACTCATCATAGATGAGATCCAACGGGCTCCAACGTTATTTCTTGCACTAAAAGCTGCAGTTGATAAGAAAAGAAAAGCAGGTCGATTTTTGTTAACAGGATCGGCAAATGTTCTTCTGTTGCCAAAACTCTCAGAGTCGCTTGCAGGGAGAATGGAAATTCTTTCCTTATTCCCTTTCTCGCAAAGCGAGCTTGAAGAAACCACTGGTTCGTTCATAGATGAGGTGTTCAAAGATGCTTTACCAAAATTCACGCTGAAACCTGTTCAACAATCCCAATTGATTGAACGGATGATACGTGGGGGATATTTCGAAGCAATACAGCGAGGTGACATCGTCCGCAAAAATGCCTGGTTTAGTTCGTATGTCACGACGATATTGCAGCGGGATATCCGGGATCTGTCAAACATCGAGGGACTGACAGCGCTTCCCCGTTTGCTGGCGCTACTTGCGAGTCGCTCTGGCTCGTTGTTGAACTTTGCCGAATTGGCAAATAGCAGTAATATTCCGCAGACGACGTTAAAGCGTTATTTGGCTCTCCTTGAAACGACTTTCCTAGTCCGACTGACTCCCTCCTGGTCAAAGAATTTGAGCAAACGCCTGATTAAGACTCCTAAACTTTATCTCACAGATACCGGTCTGATGGTGTATCTGCTAGGAGCAGATGGGCAGCGACTAAGATCAGATGGTGATGTCATGGGAAAGGCTGTTGAGTCATTTGTTATGATGGAATTATTAAAATTAATCTCATGGAGTAAAACGCAGCCACAGTTACACCATTTCAGGACACAAACAGGCCAGGAGATTGACTTTCTGCTCGAGAGACGTGATGGTGGTATAGTATGCATTGAGGTAAAGAGCAGCCAGAAAGTTGATGCTGCATCGTTCAAAACGATAAAGATCCTTGCTGAAGAATGGAAGAAGAAATTCATCCGGGGGATTGTGTTGTATTCTGGTAATGAAGTGATTCCGTTTGGCAACAACCTTTTTGCAGTTCCACTGCAAGCGTTATGGGCATGATTATGTTTGTGTGGCAGTGCTGTTAGCAATAATTCCCGCCAGACCAAAAACAAGAATGCTTCCTTACAAAATCGATTATTTGTTGGAGCTGTAAATAGATCTTTCAATCCAAATGCTTTTGAGTGCAAAAATGAAAAACTCTGGATTGGCAGAGTGATCTCTGTTATGTATATAGCCTGTTACTTTAAAATTCCATAACCTCGATGTTCTTCTTTTAAAAAAAATACTTCGAGGGCAATCAAAGCTTATTCTGGTAGATACTGTTAACAAAAAATCCTTCCGATAAACAAATATCAAGTTATAATGAGAAAATCCTTATTTTAACATAAGTCGCTAAGTTAAAATAAGACAAATCTGCTCTTCTACCGATAGATACTAATAATTTAAACTACTGGGATTCATATTTTCGAAATAATGTTGGCATTGTCGTAAAATCGGCCACTTGGGGGATGATCATCGGCCCATTTCCGGTTGAATGTTGTAGATTCCTTTGTGTTAGCAATCCTTGTCACCTCGGGGAAATGTTGAAGAAAGTTGAGCAAAGAGGTGAGTTTCAAGGGGTGGCAAATGGATTATCGATCCATGAGGTAAGCGGGAATATAGACTCAAAGAGTGGTTGTTAGGCTCAGATCAATATTCTAGATCATTTAATTCATCTCTCATCGGACTCAACAAACTTATCCCCAACCGTCTTCTTTTTTGAATCCTTTCGCTTCAAAAAGTTTTTGAATATTAACTTGACACAATAAAAAATATTGCCTACGTTAATGCAAACGATTGCACGCATTTATAGCGATATTTAAAGGGGAAACACGAAATTAATACAATCGTTTGCACGATTAACGGGAACCCTATTCGCCAGGCTCAAACACAATGTCATCAACTTTAAAAGATATCGCTGAAAAAACTGGGGTCTCTGTCTCAACTGTCTCCAGAGTACTTCATGACAATTCAAAAAAAAACAAGATCAGTGAAGAAACGCAAGAGAAGGTAAGGCAGGCAGCAAAGGATCTCGGCTATCGTATCAACACACTTGCGCGCGGACTTCGTCTGCAAAAGACGAACGAAATCGGAGTAATCGTACCGGACCTCGCCAATCCGTTCTTCTCCGCCGTCATAAAAGGTCTTGCAGGCGAATTGAAAAAAGGGGGATACAACTTTATTGTCTACGATACAGATGAAGATATCGCCATTGAACGTTCTGCCATAAAAAGCCTTCTCGAAAAAAGGGTTGATGGATTGATTATCGCTTCGGTCGGTCAGGAGTTTTCACACATTCAGAAGATCAGGGATGCGCATATTCCGCTCGTTATGATAGACCGATGTTTTGATTCATTAGATATCGATTCGGTCAGTGTCGATAACGTGAAGGGCTCGTTGTTCGCAGTCAATCACCTCATCAAGGAAGGTCACACGCGTATTGCATTCATTCAGGGATTGCCTGGAACATACGCAAATGAAACGCGACTCCAGGGATATAAAAAGGCTTTGATTAATGCAGGGATTGAGATTGATGAACATCTTATTGTAGGCGATGATTTCCGTTCGCTGAATGGTTATCTCGAAACAAAATACTTGTTAACATTAACTTCTCCACCCACAGCGATCTTCACGGCGGGTGATCTTATTGCCCTCGGTGCCCTCGAAGCGTGCAGAGAAAATGGTGTTCAAATTCCTCATGATATATCTCTTGTGACATTTGACGATCCTGTCTTTGCATCCTATCTATCACCTGCACTGACAGCTATCGAGCAACCGATAACAAAAATGACAGAGATGGCAGTAGCGATGTTGTATCGAAGGATGAGAAATCCCAGAGATGAACGAAGGAAAGTATTGCTGGAACCAAAATTGAACATTCGGAATTCGGTTGCTCGACTTTCAGGTCTGACGAACATCATGCAGCTGACAAATAAATAATGGAATAGTTGTGATTAAAGAGATCCCTCGCATGAACACTGCACTGAGATTACTAGCGAAAAAGATCACCGCGTTGACTTTTGTGATGATATTGTTTTCCATCATCTGTTTGGCGGGCAACACCGGAAAGATTAGCGGGAAGGTGACCGATAAAGCGTCTGGTGATGCTTTGATCGGAGCCAACATAACGCTTAAAGATGTGAAAATGGGCGCCGCGACAGATATGAATGGTGAGTATTTTATATTGAATATTCCTCCAGGTAAGTACACGTTGACTATTTCTATGCTCGGATATGAGACTGTAAAAAGCACAGGGGTTGAAGTTACGGTTGACCATACAACCATGCAAAATATTTCACTGAAACCTGGTCTTATTGAAGGCGAAGCAGTTACGATACTTGCCGAAAAACCGATCATCGACAAGGGCTTGACAGCGAGCGAGCAGATTGTCTCGAGCAGGGTGCTCGAACAATCCGGTGCCCGGAACCTGACTGAAGTACTTCAGACACAATCGGGATTTTTCAAGGACAATACTGCACTTGCTTGGCAGCGAGGTATCACGAAGTCTTATGTTCGTGGTAGTTCTGCGACGCAGGCTGTGTACATGGTAGACAACCTGTCGGTAAATAGCGGATTGGTCTCTGACAATTATTCTGGATTTAATACTTCCAGTATAGAACAAATATCTATTCAGACCGGCGGTTATAACGCTGAATATGGAAAAGGGCGGTCAGCAATCATCAATATCGTTTCCAAGGAAGCTACAGCGGGGATTCATGGTTCGTTTAGCACCCGGATGCGGCCTGCAGGGGTCTATCACTTCGGCCGCAATATGTACAGCACGGAAAACAACGATTACAAGAGCACCGGTATCGATTACTGGGCCGCGCGGTCAAAAGATGCCAACAGCCAATTCTACAACCTCAAGCCCGATTCTCTTTTAGCAGCGTGGCGTAAACAAACGACTCCGAATGATACACTTGCTAACTATGCTAACCGCGCGGAGTACGAATATGAAGGGACTCTCCTCGGCGGCATAACGGAAAATCTGAGTTTTCTCATATCAGGAAGATACAAGAAAGGAGTCGGAATATTTCCTCAATTGATCCCGTACAATCCCGAATACAATATTCAAGGATATGTCAATTATAAAGTATCTCCGGATCTGAAGGTGCGTCTCGGCGGTTTCATCGGTGGATATGAAAGTGCAGACTATACGTCGTCGAATATGAATACGAGCGAATCTGAACAGGAAGCCAGCTGGCTTGCGCCGATGAGAATCGATGAACAGTATGCCCGGGCAAAGTTCAATCTGGTCGGAGCACCCTATCGACAATGGCCTGAACTTCGCCAATGGTCCCAATTATACGCAAAAGTGACTCATGTCCTCAATATGCGATCATTTTATGAGCTCACATTCAGCTACCTCAAAGATAAAATGGACCGATCGGACCGCGATAATCGCCTCCTGTATACCGCAACATCGCCTCCCATTGTCATTTCGATGCTGCCCCGGTACACGCTGCAGGACTATTATATCACGTGGACCAAGAATTTTTCACAATCGTATCAAGTGAAGGGTGATTACACAAATCAAATAACACGTACCCATAATATCAAAACGGGTTTCACGCTTGAGTCGTATGATTTCAATTATGAACACTTCGCTTCAGCAGCCGGAGCCAGCAGAACAAACGATATCAATTTGTTTACCGGAAATCCATATGAGGGGAATGTCTATCTTCAGGATAAAATAGAAACTGAAGGGCTCATCGTAAATATCGGTGTCCGAGGAGATTTCTTTAATCAGAATAGGGAAGCGCCAAAAAACATGTTCGATCCGCTTGCGATGGAAATAGCGACCCCCGGACATGATGCAGGAGCCCCATTGGGGATTCCGGGAACCCCTGAACGTGAACGCACAGAACTCCAAGTTGCGATCGCCCCCCGCATTGGAATCTCACATCCGTTGAGCGAGAACGCCGTCCTGCATTTTGTGTATGGACATTTCTATCAAAGACCTTCATGGATAAAAATGTTTGGTTTTCCTTTCACGAATTACGGCCCCTATACGGATAGCACGCTCAATCCCTATGCCAAACAGACGACGTATATGAATGAGTGGCAGGGATATTACGGCAACCCTAAAATGGGTTATGAACGGACGATTCAGTATGAGCTCGGCGTTGACTATAATATTGCCGACCTGCTTCGGCTCGACATCACCGGGTACTATAAAGATGCATCGCAGGAAGCAGGCGTGGTGACAGGCGTCTATGCGGCTACCTATGCTGCGACCAAGCCATTGATGCTGAGTAATGCAGGATATTCTGATGTGCGCGGGATAGAGACGAAACTTGATTCCCATTTCAAAGGGATGTTCAATTTTGGAATATATCATGAAGTGTACTGGTCTTTCAGCGGCGAAGTCGGTTTCAGTCGATTGTTTGAAATGGGTTCGCAAAGTGTTGACGTTCCGAAGGGATTACGTCAAGGACGAGGGGCGTGGAGCAGTCTGCAGCGGGTGAAAGGATGGGCAAGTCTATCTTTCAATAAAGAGGAAGGACCGAAAATTCTGGGTGTTTATCCTTTGAGTAACTTCAACATTTACTCGAATTTTTGGTGGAGGCAAGGAGATCAATTTACCTATCACCCTCCGGGAGATCTCTCAACCGAACCCAACAATAGGAGATGGTTCGACTACTATCAGATTGACCTGAGAATAGCAAAAGGATTTGAATTTTTTGGGATGAAAACAGAAGTCAGTGTTGACATAAAGAATGTCTTCAATCTGAAATTTCTGCGTTTGCTCGATGGCAACGATCTCATTCGATATATGGAAAATCCATCCCTTCCTGATGAACAGCGCCTTCCTATGACGTACGATTTCTCGGAGCCGAATATCTGGGAATGGTACTCGTATGAAGTTCCGCCACGTGCGATGTACTTTCAAGTATCGATCACTTTCTAACATTGGGTAAATGGTGAAGCAAAGAAGAGTCCTTATGAGTAAATACTATGTTGCGCTGATATGTGTGATTGTGTTTTCCGAAATCTCCACTGCCCAAGTTATATGGGGAAAACAAACGCTCAAGAGAGGTAAGCTCTGGGCCACTGTATGGAATTCACTCCAGTATGGAGATCCGACGGAAACACAAAACGGATTTTTCACCCTGGATTATCCGGGATACTCGAAAGCAACAAATGTCAATGATGCCCTGAACTATGCTGAAGCGGTCGGATATGCCCTTTATGGTGTCCGCCAAAATTTTCCCTCTTCCTACACGATCAACTCGCGATTTTTTCCTTCAGGGCAAGATATATTTCCCATTGAAGAAGCAACCCTGATGAAGAACTATAATCTTGTAAATACAGCGATTGCCGGAGAAGAAATTGTTACCGGTGGTCACCATGTTAACGGTTTGAATGTGGATATCTCGCGGCGAAGTATGGTCTGGAGCATCCCGGGGATAAACGACTTCATTATTCACGAAGTGATGATTACGAACAATGAACTCACATCGGTTGATTCTATGTATTTTGGAATGCGATATGGAATACGCATCACCCAGCGGTCCGGTAGCCGAGGAGATGAGAAGTACTCGTGGGATTCGAATGAGAAATGTTTCTATTTTTATGATGGCTGGAGTTTTCGATTTCAAGATGAGACGCCCGTAATTTTTAATTTTGGACCTGGTCCATTGCGCGGTGATATCGGCGATGCACGCGATATCTACCAGCAAGGAATCCGTGAACACGAACTTGACGCGCCCGGTTACTTTGCCGTCGTTGTGCTTGATTCAAGCGGTGGAAATGTTTATCAAAATATTCTTGAACATACGGGGCAGGGTGTAACGGAGGGAGCTCCCCGAGAAGATGTGATGTTTATTCAAGGAGTGGATCTTGCTCCTCGAGTAAAACAAGTCATGACGCATCAACAGCCGCGGTTGTCATGGGATGATGCGCGGGCGGCAGGAGGCGAGGGGGGAAACAAATTCGAACGACGTCCAGAATTGCTGGTAAGTGTAGGCCCCTATACGCTCTCGCCCTTTGGATCGGTGAAATTGGTGTTTGCAGAAGTTATGGGTGAAATGGATCGGGCAAAGATTGTTGAAGGCGGCGTAGCAAACATAGATTTAATGGCAACAGCATCACGTGATTCGCTGCTTGCGCATGTGCGTGCGGCGCGGCGACTCTATGCGAATAATTATCAGCCAACAGCGTATCCTCCTCCGACACCGACGGATGGGGAAAACAGTCTTGCTATTACTGCTGAACCTGGAAAAATCATCATCGAGTGGCCCTCCATCTCCGCCTTGTATAAGGATCCTCTCAAAGGAGTCAATGATCTTGCAGGCTACAAAGTATATCGGTCAACGTACTTTACGATTGGGCCATGGACTCTTATTGCCGACATAAAAAAGGATTCTGCTGTTCTCGTTGACGGGAAAGTGAGATTCATCGATAGCGGACAGCCCTTTGGTGTCGGAAATTACTATTGTGTCACCAGTTACGATACAGACGGAAATGAGAGCGGAAAAGTCAATAACAATAGGTTCCCTGTCTATCCTCTTCGCGGACCCAATGAACAATTTCCGAACAATGTGTATGTGGTGCCGAATCCCTTTCGTCAGCATAGTGGATTGACAGGTACCGGTGAGCGGTATCGGATGGAATTCATCGGTATTCCGGCAAAGTGCAAAATAAAAATTTACACCCTTTTCGGAGATATTGTGCAGGAGATCGACCACGACGATGGTAGTGGGTCTGAAGCTTGGGGCAGTATTAAGCGATTAGATTATCAGCTCAATAAATGGACTCTTGGAGTCGCGCCGGGAGTGTACCTTTTCCGAGTTGAATCACTCGTGGAGGGACATAGGGGGGAATCGTATATTGGCAAACTTGCGATCGTGAAGTAAAGGAAAGCATTCTCATGACATATAGGAACGTGATGGTGTGGGTGGTGTTCGTCAACGTATTGGTTGTCACCTCTTCGTTGTATGGACAATCTGGAATTGCACCGATAAATATCGAGCGTGCTGGTCAATCTGGTTGGCAATTCTTAAAGATCAATGGCGATGCTCGACAAGCAGCACTGGGCGGAGCATTCACAGCGATTTCTTCTGGCGATGCAAATGCGATCTTTGGTAATCCTGCGTCACTCGCGGATGTAAAACATGTGAGTGTGCAGTTGAATGCACTCCAGTGGGTTGCAGATATAGGCCACCAATCGGTTGCTGTTGCGGTAAACCTTGGGAATATCGGAGTGGTTGGTGCGAGTCTTGCCGCACTCAATTATGGTGATATGCCGGAAACGATTAATTCATCAACAGGCGGAAGTGGTACATCACCTTTAGTCACTGGTAACACCTTTACTGCACATGATATCGTAGCAGGGATTTCCTATGCTCGACAAATCACAGAAAAGCTCTCCGTCGGAGGCAATGTACGCTGGATGAGGCAGACCATTGCCGAACTTGCAATGGAGAACTGGTCCTTAGATATAGGGACGCTCTATTATACTGGATTCAGAAGTCTTCGCCTCGCGATTACGGCAAGAAATTTTGGCCCTGACTCAAAGTTTGGTGGTTGGAGCGAAGAATATCAGTCGGAATCCGACAATGTGCGGATGCCTCTTGATTTTCGGGCAGGGATGGCAATGGATTTCTTAGATGGCGAAGGTAGCCCGCATCTCGTTACGGTCCTCGTAGAAGGGGATCATCCGAATGATGGAAGGGAGAAATTTCAAATTGGTGTGAGTTATAGTTTTGAAAAGACGTTTTTCCTCCGAGGAGGATACAAATTCAACTATGATGTGCAGACATTCACGGTCGGATTGGGAATGAACTATTCGTTTGGAGAATCCTCGGGAACGCTAAACTACGCTTATGTAGATTTTGGCGAACTCACTCGCGTTCATATGATTTCTCTCGGAGTTTCTTTTTAAAGGAGAGGGATTCAAAGGGGTGTGCCAAAGTATGACTGAGAAATATAATTGAATCAGAATAGATATATAAAATCCAAACTCAAATGAAGAAAAAGGTCATTGTAGTCGGAAGTATCAACGTCGACCTCACAATCAAAACGAGAAGATTGCCACGGCCAGGCGAAACAATTATCGGTGGAAGATTCACCAAAGGTGCCGGGGGAAAAGGTGCGAATCAAGCTATCGCAGCGGTCCGTGCCGGAGCCGACGTCAGTTTCATCGCACGCGTGGGTAATGATCTGTACGGTCAAGAAATGGTGACACACTTAAACACTGAAGGCGTTGGCACGCGGTATATCGTCCATGACGAGGAGACCGCAACAGGGATGGCGTTTATCCTTGTTGATGAGCATGGAGAAAACAGTATCGTAGTCGCTTCAGGTGCAAACGCTCGCTTGTGCCCTCTTGACATAGAAAAAGTGCAAGATGAGATAGTGTCGGCAGGAGTGCTCCTCGTTCAACTTGAGTCTCCCCTCGACGCTGTTCAGCGTGCCATCCACCTCGCAGGAAGAAGTGATGTACTTGTGATTGTGAATCCAGCCCCAGCCCAGTATTTGAATAATTCATGGTTCCACGGAGTTGATGTCATTACACCCAATAAGATTGAAGCAGAGATGTTATCGGGTTTGAAAATCACCGATGATGCAAGTCTTGCTGCCAGTGCGCAGCGGATTCTTGACTTCGGGATATCCATTGTCATCATTACTCTGGGACGGCGAGGAGTATTTCTTGCGACAAAGAATGGAATGAGCCTCATCCCTGCCTATACAGTCAAAGCGATCGATTCAACAGGAGCGGGAGATGTCTTCAGCGGGTCACTTGCTTCATTTCTCGCAGAGGATATGTCGATCGAGGAAGCTGTGAAAATGGCGACAGCATCTGCATCAATATCCGTTACTCGTATGGGTGCTCAGATGTCGGCGCCTTTACGTTCCGAAATAGAAAATTTCATAAACTATGCGCCGCAGCTACAAAAGCGCACAGAAGATGAATTCACCCATAACCCATCACAATCATCATAGGAGGTTCCATGAAACACCTCAGAATACTGTTTGTTGCGACGCTTCTGCTGACAGCACTGAATGTCTCAGTGTTCGGGCAAGTCCCCGTGTCAGATAATATGCCGGCCGTAGGCGTCTTAGGGCAGTCAAATTTCACGACCGCGCCGTCCACGGTCGCACCGACGGCAAGCGTTCTGAATACGCCGAAGGGGATCGCCATTGATCCGACAACGGGAAAGTTGTTTGTAGCTGATTATGAGAACAGACGAGTTCTGCGTTGGAGTTCAACGGATAAGCTGGTCGACGGATCAGCGGCTGAAGCCGTGCTGGGCCAGCCGGACTTTATAACGAATACGTCCGGGACATCATCGTCAAAGCTGTCTCGTCCGTATGGAATTTGTGTGGATGCGTCGGGACGGTTATGGGTTACTGATTTGACGAATAACCGGGTCTTGCGTTTTGATAATGCATCGACGATCGTGAGTGGATCAGCGGCGAACCGCGTGTTAGGACAGGCGGATTTTGCCACTGCGACAGCAAATGCGGGCGGGATATCAGCATCAACGATGTGGTCTCCTATCGGCGTGTGTGTTGATGGCAGCGGTCGATTATGGGTGGCCGAACGAGATAACAAACGCGTGTTGCGGTTTGATAACGCATCGACAAAATCCAACGGTGATCCGGCGGATGGAGTTCTGGGAGAGCCGGACTTTGTAACCAATACGGGCGGGTTATCGGCATCCTTGATGACCAGGGCGTATGGCGTGTCTGTTGATGGCAGCGGTCGTTTATGGGTAGGTGACAGAGACAACAACCGTGTGCTGCGGTTTGACAACGCATCGGCAGCAGCCGACGGTGCAGCAGCCGACGGTGTTATTGGACAGGTGGATTTTGTGACTGCGGTAGCAGCCAGGACACAGCCTGGAATAGAGGGACCGCGAGGAGTGTTTGCTGATGGAACAGGGAAATTATTTGTGAGCGATGAAGCCAACAACCGGATACTGGTTTACAATAATGCGGCGGCGAAGGCAAACGGTGCGAATGCGGATAATGTTTTGGGTCAGGTGGATTTCACGACATATGTGACACCGAATCCCCCAACGGCGAGCAGTCTAAATTATGCCGAATTTCTCTGCGTTGATAATGTAAATAAACAGCTTTGGATCGCAGATGAATACAATAACCGCATCCTACGATTTGGTGAAGGTAGCAGTCTTCCACTTCCTGTCGAACTCACTTCTTTTACTGCAACAGTATTTCGTTCCAATGCCCATCTGACGTGGGTGACTGCGACGGAAGTAAATTGTTATGGATTTGAAGTGGAGAGAAGGGCAGTGGTCAGCGGTCAATCAGTCGTGAGCACTGACCAATGGGAAAAAATTGGGTTTGTTCTTGGCAGCGGCACGAGCACTGTTCCGCGCGAGTATAGTTTTGCCGATGTGGATGTTCCCTCCGGACGGTACACTTATCGTATCAAACAAATTGATCACGACAACTCCTTTGCGTATTACGGTAATGCCGAAGTCGTGATCGGGCTAGCACCGAGGGAATTGAGTTTGGGAAATTATCCCAATCCGTTCAACCCGACCACAACGATCGAGTTTACCGTGCCGGAAGATGGCCGTGCATCGCTGAAGATTTATAACACCATCGGACAATTGGTTGCCACAGCGTTTGAAGGGCAAGTGCAGGGTGGGTACATTCAAAAAGCTATTTTCAATGCCTCAAAGTTGGCGAGCGGCGTGTATTTCACAAGGCTGGAAATGAATGGCAAGAGTCTTATAAAGAAAATTGCACTGATGAAATAGAGCGGCCGAGTGGGTGGAGAAGCGCCGTTGTACTCCCATGTATCCCGGCGCTTCATTGTAAGGGCAATAAGGAGTTATCCGGATAGAAGTCTGCCCAATGTCAAAAATATTGACTATATTCACGGCATGAGGGCATCGCGGAGATATATTGATTCTCAGGTCTTACCAGATGCCCGAGCTCCTGTAGCTAAAGCATTGGGGAAGATCAGGAAAACAGCAACGATCACATATCGATGGTTTGAGCAAGATGAATCATCAGCCTGAGATGACATGAAACGATGGTACAGATCTGCCACAATCCATCAAAATTATAATGGAGGTACCATGAAAAAATACAAACTGTTTTTCGTTGTCGTTCTCAGTTTATGCATGGTGGGTCAATTAGCGTTCGCACAGAGTTCCTCGAACATGACACTCCTGAGCAACTTTGGGAGGGGAGAGGGTGAGTCGTTGGCAGTGTTTGCCGCCGGATCGCTCGTGTTTTACGGGCTTGGTAGCAAAGTACAGATAGCAAGTTTTTCCAATCCAGCTACTCCCGTGAAAATTGCAAGCATCGAATTAACCGATGTTATCCAATCTTTGGTTCGTACATCGATAAACTCGACCCAATATCTTGTTGTGAGTGGCGGAAGTAAGATCTGGCTCATTAATGTTCAAGATCCGACCAAACCCTCACTGGTATCGACGACGGATGTTGGTGTTGGTGTGACATGCGAAGGTGTAGCTACAAGCGGAACATATGCCTATGTCGCTGCGGGCAGCGCAGGTTTCAAAATACTTGACATTGCCACTCCGTCAGCGCCGACCCTCGTTGCGTCCATCGACAGCTTGTCCTATTGTGAGAGCGTTGTCATATCTCAACCGTATGCATACATCGCTGCCAACACCACATCAAATTATCAAGGCAGAAGTTTCATCTTTGATATTTCGGCACCGGCGACTCCAGTCTATAAGTCAACCATCATGGGCTTTGGCGGTTACCACCAGTACATGAGTGTTCGCGGTGGATATGCCTATATCTGTGACTACAATGCAGGGTTGCAGGTTGTCAATGTTTCTGTTGCGACAAATCCGACAAATGTTGTGACAATCCCGTCTGGATATCGTACGGCGAGCATCGTTTTTGACGGTAACTATGGCTATGTTGCTGTGGGCGATTCTGGCATGTACGTCTACAATGTGACCAATCCCGCTGCGCCAACATTTGCAGGAAAGATCGGCACAACCGGACGAGCAGCTTTTGTGAGTTATGGCGCAGTGACAGTCGGTGGATTGCCAGTTGGCCATATCTTTGTCTCATGCCGAGCGACTGTTTCTGGTGTGAGTGCGCTCAATGTCTCAACCCCGGCAACACCAACCCTATCATCATTCCTCATGGCGAACCAAGCTGCTTCAGGAATCGCTTATTCTCCATTTTATTCTGACGGTAAAATATATGTTGCGTATGGAACGGCCGGATTGAGGATTATCGATGTCAGCAATCCTGCATCTATAACATCGTTGTCTACGACAGCACTTGGAGGAGATTCGAGAGGTGTCGTTGCCAGCGGTAATTATGCGTATGTTGCCGCGGGGACATCCGGAATTTTTGTCGTTGATGTCACCAATCCTGCGAGTCCAGTGAAGTTATCAACGATCACCACCACCAGTGCTACGCGTGCTCGAGGAATTGCAATCAGCGGTTCCTACCTCTATGTTGCCTCCAGTGACAGCGGTTTAGGTGTCTATAGCATCTCGAGTCCTGCTACCCCGTCCCTTGTCGGCTATTTCCATCCAGGAAGCCAATATGGAGAAAATGTTGCTGCGGAAGGAAACGTTGTCGGCCTGACCGACTACAACAAGATTCTGTTCTTCGATGTCACGACACCGACAGCGCCTGTAGGAAAAGGACTGACAAGCACCTTTAGGACTGGCAATGAAGGCTTCGCAATTGCAGGCAATTATGCTTATGTGCCCGATGGCGACACCCTGAAAATTTTTACCATCACGAATCTCATGGCGCCGGCATTGATATCCAAGATTTCCACGGGGGCGGGAAGCTATGGTTACAATGCGGCCGTCTCGGGGAACTATTGCTATGTTGCCTCCGAAGGAACCGGTGTTCGGACAATCGATGTATCCAATCCGGCGTCTCCTGTGGAGGCCGGCTATTATGATGGCGTTCCTCAATCCCGAGGAGTTACAGTCAATGGGAAGTACATTTATGTTGCAGAGAAAATTGATGGATTGACCCTCTATCAAAATGATCTCATCACAACAGCAGTGCAGTATGGTCCCACGATTCCAGGCACCTTCTTATTGGAGCAGAATTATCCGAATCCCTTCAATCCATCGACACAAATTCGTTTCTCTGTCCCATCGCGAGAAATCGTGTCTTTGAGGGTATTCGATGTTCTGGGCCGCGAAGTTACTGTCTTGGTAAGAGAAATGCTCGAAGCGGGTTCCTATGTCGCAAAGTTCAATGCAGCGAATCTGCCCTCGGGTGTGTACATTTATACTTTGGCTGCCGGTGATTATCGGATGAGTCAAAAGATGCTCTTATTGAAATAATTGGCTGGGATGTCCCCCGGGAAGCGGTTGTTTCTTTCTTGTCCGGAAGCAACCGCTTTTCGTTTATTGGGAGAATGTAATGAAGTTGTCGTTTTTGAAGTTAGTCTTTGCTTTATCTTCTCTTTACGCCGTCTGCGTGAGCGGCGATTCCAAGGTTGATAAGAAAGCCGCCTCTTCGTACATCGAAGTTACCGATGTGAGGGGGTACAAGGCCCTCGTGCTCGTGCCAACCGATATGACTGAGGCCGACAATGGGAAGCTCCCGACAATTCTTTTCCTTCATGGTATCGGCGAATCCGGCAGCGACCTGAATTTGTTGAAGCTCAACGGATTCCCACGCAATCTGGAAGGTGACGACGCGTTTCCCTTTATCTTTATCATGCCGCAATGTCCCATCTATACCGAGTGGTACTATACGAATGTCGACAACGTCACGGCCATGCGCACATTTCTCGATGATCTCATTCTCCGATTCCCTATCGATACGAATCGTATTTACATCACCGGACTGAGCATGGGAGGAATTGGTTCCTGGTACTTTACCATCAAGATGCCCACACGTTTTGCTGCTCTGCTACCGGTTTCATTCCGAGGCGATGGTTGGTCTCCCGCTCCAGCAGTGGGTGTTCCCGTCTGGGCATTTCACGGGGCAAAGGATAATGTCATTCCCCTGGCCAATGCGCAGGCACTCGTCGATCAATTCATTGCCAGCGGGGGGAACATCCGGTTCACAATATACCCCGATGGCGGTCACGATGGTTCCACATGGACGGTGACGTACAACAACCCCGATGTGTATGACTGGATGTTGAGAAAGCGGAAGCCTGCACCAATATCCGTAGTCGAGAAATCAGAAGGGACGACACTAGAGAGATTTCTGCTGGGACAAAATCATCCGAATCCATTTAATCCCGTTACACAAATTACCTTTTCGCCTAACTCTACGGGTCTTGTTGTCTTGACGGTCTATAATATGCTGGGGCAAACAATTACAGAGCTGTTTAACGGAGTTGCAACGGCCAATAGAGTCTACACATGCTCGTTTGATGGAAAGAATATGCCGAGCGGAATTTATTTATACGTTCTCCGCTCCGAGAGCGGGAATGAAGTTAAAAAAATGTGCCTCTTGAAGTGATTCCGCTATGTACAATCGGCTTCTGACAAAGATAAAACAGTGACAACAGAGAACACGAAAAACAAGACTTATTCCCATTTCTGGGTGCATGTTTATATTGGGGCATTCCTGTTCATGTATCCCACGGCACATGGACAGGTGAACACTGAAGCAGTGGCAGGACTGTACTTCAGCATTGCTTCTGAACCGCATTATTGGATTGAAGGATACCAATCGGTTCATGAGGGTTCGTACTCTCCGTACCAATCACACCGCAGCGGCGTCCATCGCGACTCTGCATTTGTTGCGCGGACATCTGGAGGCGAAGCGACGATCGAATGGAATACTGCTGCCATTCCTCAAGCATGGACAAGGGACTCGGCGTCGTTTATATGGGTGTGCGGTTTTGGAAATAATCTCGGCAACGAATGGTACGATCTCGAGATCAATGATACTGCTGCACTCTCCTTTTCTACAAAAAATGACGGATACTGGTCTGTCACAGGAGGAAAAGGAATTCGTCTGTCCTTTACCGCAGTCTCCAAAAACTCCAACGGTGCGAATCTCGGTTACATGGTACTGTCGGTTCATCAACCCCTTGTTGTAAAAGGAAAAGTGTTAAAGATCCGCATCCGCGGCAGGGAAGCGAACCATGAGATATGGTACAGACTTTTTGCGTATCGGGATGCCGTTCGCTATATGCTGGACCATGAACTACGCCAGTATTTCTCGAATATTGATTTTATCCATATGGGAGACGCGACGCTCACGTTCTGTGCACCGAAAATACTTTCGGGAGCATCGCTGCAACTGTTCACCTCGAATACTTTAATTGCTGAAGGACGACTCCAATCGGCCGGTATCCTAGCGAAAGCATCTATCGTCATATCGCGATATTCTCAACCGGACCAGGAAGCACATACCCTAATAAAAGTTGCAGGAAAATCAGTCGATACCGTATTCTGGAGCTCGATTAACACGCAAAGACTCCGGGCATTTATGGAGGAGGAGATTGAGTGCAGCAGGTATGTCTTTCATCCTGGAGAATTTCCGACTTTTCACTGGAAGAACGAAATCATGGTTGAAAATGAATTGGGCGTCTTTCCATTGAAGGCAGCATATTTCAACAGTGATTTTCAACCGGTAACGTCTGCGGGCAAACCCGGCCGCTACGGTGCCGTTATCGAAGGAGTGACTCCTTCTGGATTTGTTGTCAAACGATATGTGACATTGTTCTGCTCGCCGGTGGAGTTTGATGACTATAGCAAGAATGTTCCTCTCACGATGACGAAACTTCGGGAATACGGTATTCCTGACGCGCAGTGGGACCAGTATTCAAAAAATGAGGAGCGATATTCTTTCGGCAGTCTGAAATATTTTCCGCAACACAATGCTGATGCAGCGGTCTTTCTCGCAGGTCTGAACGACATGGCTGACCAGAAAAATACGTTTGATACTCCTCGTATCAGAGATCGTCAATGGTGGATCACACTGAAAGGAAAACTTGAGGGAAAATCAATTCCACCGAATCCATTGATGTCCCCCCAAAAAATAGTCAACGATTCCTCTTTCCTTCTCATTGACACAATTGATCCCCCGCCTGGGTATGAGAAAGAACAGATTGAAAAGATGAGGACCGTCTGTCGCAGGTGGGCAGAAAAGGGAGGAGTTCCGCATGTGACGTTGGTCGTCCACAAGGGAAAGATTGTTTTTCATGAAGCATTTGGTGTCGATGAAGAGGGGAAATTGGTAGCCAAAGACTCGCGGATCTGGATGGCGTCCATCACAAAACTCCTCACCGGTGTATTGATGATGGAATTTGTCGATCAAGGACTAGTGGATCTTGATGCTCCGGTCAGTCGTTATCTGCCTGAACTCCACGGCATCGGAAATGAACGGCTTACGATCCGTCATCTCTTTACACATACCAGCGGATTGTCTTTTGCGGGGGAATGGGCTTCCGATTGGAATCCTGCGCTCGAAAATCAGATCGCCCAAATCCTTCCATCGGTTGATGTTGGCGGATCGTTTGCCTACCATCGAGTTGGCTACGCGCTTGCAGGAAAACTAATGGAACGGATCACCGGCCGTGCGGTGCCGTATTTATTCCAGGACTACGTGTTTACTCCGCTCGGTATGAAGACCGCATTTTCGGACAATACCTACGGCGGCTTATATTGCTCCTCCATGGATCTCGCACGGTTTGGACAGATGTTGTTAAACAAAGGGACGTACAATGGAGTGAAATTGTTCTCGGTTCAAACATTTGAAACAATGCTCCCTGCACCACTGCCGGTGAGCGATCGTCGATGGGGAATAGGAACAACACCGATGGAAGGGTATGGACTCAGCGAATCAGCGTTCGGACATGGTGCTGCCTCCGGAACGGTATTTCGCGTCGACCCGAAAAATGATCTCATCATTATATCGGCTCGGAAGAGCATCGGAAAATATCACGACGAATTTGAAAATGCTTTCATCGAAAGCTGCACCTCACTGATTCACAATCATTGATCAATCGGTGAATACCATCAAGAAAAGACATACCCTGTATTCCCCCAAAGAAGGAGGACAAGTGCAATTATTATTGCCGGTGATTCTCCTGGTAACGATATTTTCGCTGGTTCCACTTTTACGGGGAATCTATCTTGGTTTTACCGATTATCGTCTCGGAGATCCGATTTCATTTAATGGGATAGAAAATTATATTCAGTTGTTCAATGATGAATATTTTTGGAATTCATTCAAGATTGGAATGGTGTGGACGTTTATCGTAACCGCACTTCAAGTGACGCTGGGTTTAGGACTTGCGCTTCTTCTGAATACGAAAATACGGTTTGCATCCTTCTATACGATTCTCATCCTCATTCCTTGGGCAACACCACCGATTATCCGCGGTATCCTCTGGAGACAGATGTATGAACCGAATACGGGAGCGGTCAATATTCTGCTAAGCGATGCAGGATTGATCTCCGCTCCGATTAACTGGTTGTCAAGCTTTGAATACGTCATTCCTGCGGTCATTCTTGCAGGTGTATGGGGTGAAATATCCAAAGCCGCGATTTTTCTGTTGGCCGGATTGCAGACCATCTCCAACGACCTTTATGAAGCAGCGAGGATAGATGGTGCGGGAATGTGGGATCAATTTTGGCATATTACTCTTCCCGTCTTGAAGCCGGTTCTTGCGGCAATCGTCTCGCTGACGTTTATGTGGAATTTTAATACCTTTGGGATCATCTGGGTGCTGACGCAAGGTGGTCCAGGAGGATTGACACGATTGCCGATGCTTGCAGCTTATGAAGAGGGATTTCGTTATGGGTATATCGGTTATGCCGCAGCGATTGGCAATGTTATGGTCATTATCCTTTCGGTGATGTTGTTCATGTATATCAGACTGCAATTACACGAGAGAAATGAATCATGATGACTATGAGTCCACTTTCAAAAACTATGATTCATGGATTGATCATTCTCTACCTCATATTCTTACTGTTCCCGTTGTTGTGGGTCGTGGCAAGTTCATTGAAATCGACGCAGGAAATTTATTCCGGATCTCCGACGATATTGCCCCAACAGATCTCATTCGACCACTATGTTTCCGTGATCAAGGGTCAACAGATCTTTCGAAGTATGTGGAACAGTGTTGTTGTTGGCGTGATATCGACCATGCTCGTTGTGCTTCTCGCGGTTCCGTCGGCCTATGCGATGGTGCGCTATAAATCCATGGTCAACAATGCTATCTTGGGATGGATTCTCGCGTCGCAAATATTTCCTGTCATCTTGGTGATGATCCCTCTCTATGTCCTGTTGAGGCATATCGGATTGACGGATTCTCTCATGGGACTCACCTTGATTTATGTCGTTTGGTCATTACCGTTTGTGCTATGGATGATGCACGGGTATGTGAAAAGTATTCCCGTGGAATTGGAGGAAGCGGCTGTTATCGACGGAGCGAGTCGATCTCAAGTGATCTTCAAGGTGTTGATGCCATTGCTCCTTCCCGCGATCGGTGCATCGGCACTTTTCGCCTTCATCTCAGCATGGAATGAATTCTTCTTTGCTTTCGTCTTGATGAAAAGTCCGGCGCTCGCAACATTGCAGGTGGAATTGGCACGATACACGGGAATGGAAGGACAAGCAAGGACCGGTCCCCTTGCAGCGGCGAGCGTTATCGCAACCATACCATCAATTGTTTTGTTCATCTTCTTGCGTAAATGGTTTACAACAGGATTGGTCTCTGGAGCGTTAAAAGGATAGTGAAACGAATTCTTATCATACTCTCTGTTGCCATGATCGGGGCTGCACTGGTATTTTGGTCCATGCGGAACAAGGACAACGAGCAGAATCTTCCGCTCCGTCTTGTGAGTCTTGCGTGGCAAGAACGAGCGATCGCAACAAACAGGTCCATCGTGAATGAATGGAATGCAGTTCATCCCGATATGCAGGTTGAGTACATCCAAGGAACGTGGAACTCTGCGCATGATTATTTGATAACGGCATTCGAGACCGGGGATGTGCCTGATATCTTCCATTATGAATCCTCCGTCATTATTGATTATGCAATGCGCGGATACCTGACAGATCTTTCCCCGTTTATTTCTGCAGAAATGAAAAGCGATATTCTCAATGTGGCATGGGCAACAGTAACGAGACCAAATGGAGAAGTGGGAGGCATTCCGTTTCTTATTGAATCGCTTGTGGTGCTCTATAACAGATCTCTTCTGGAAAAAGAGGGGATCATTCCTCCTACCATTGATCATCCATGGACATGGGATGATCTGCAAGCAGCGTCACGTCGCTTGACGAGAGATACCAATGGTGACGGGGTCATCGATCAATATGGTGCTGGATTCGGACTGCGCAACTCCGCAAACATTATCATGAACACCTCCATCAGCTTCGGCGGTTCTTTCTTCCAAAAGGAGGGGGATCATTATGTCGTGAGGGTAAAGGAGGAGGAAAAGAAATTGCTCCAGACCATCGTCGATATGATATATAAAGATAAGTCTGTTTCACCGGCGAGTATCGGCGAGACCGGTGCAGGAATGATCCCCGGGTTCTTCGGCGGAAGATATGCGATGCTCGTGGGCATTGGATCATGGGGAAGACAGCAGCTCGTCGAGAACGCGCCGAAAGAATTCCGCTGGGGAGTGATGCCCCCGCTCAAAGCAAAAACACAGCAGTACGGTGCAAGTACACAAACCTTGAGTGTGCCTAAAAAATCAAAACGAGCAAAAGATGCAATGATGTTCATTGATTTCATGCTGAGCTCAAAGAACACAGCTCGTCTCGCCTTGAATGATTGGATGATCCCAGCGAGGAAATCGTGTTTATCCATGCCTGAATTTCAAGATACCCTCGGAGGATGGGATGTCACCTGTTCTGCAGTTTCAACCCTTGGGGTAGGAATTTGGCTTGGTGCACCAGGCTATGAAGAATGGAAAAGCCGTGTTGCCAATCCCATACTGCAGGAATTATTTGCCGGTCGATTTTCTGTAGATCAAGCAGCTCAGCGGATCGAACATGAAAGTAATATTGTTCTCTCTCGTTACAAAAAACACGGGGAGGTATGGTGATCACTCTTCAAGAGAGGGCTCGCGGTTCTTTCATTGGTCTCGCCGTGGGAGATGCTCTCGGCAGTCCGACAGAAGGTAAAACCCCCGCTGAAATCTTTGCACGCTGGGGCAGAGTGACCGATTTTCTTTCGGACGAGCAAGGTGGAAGTGATGATACGGAATATGCGTTATTCGGTGCCAAATTACTTTTACAGTATAAGCGAGACCTGACATCGGCCATGGTCGCAGATGCGTATCGTCGCGATATCATCAATTCAGCGAATACATACAAAGGAGCCGGATTCAGTGAAATCATTGCGCTTCACAATCTCTTAGACGGTTTGCAGCCCCCCGCTTCCGGTCAGCATGTCCACAGTTGGAGTGACGGTTTGGCAATGCGCGTTGCTCCGTATGGTATCGCTTCTGCAGGCGATCCTTATTTTGCAGCGCATCTTGCGAAAGAAGATGGCGTTGTTGCCAATGCCGGTGAGGGAATATATTGCGGGCAAGCTGTGGCCGCGGCTATTGCTGTTGCCATGACCGGAGCATCCTTCGAAAAGGTCGCTCAAGCAGCGCTGGATGTTGTCCCGAAAAATTCCTGGACAGCATCCTCTATCACTCGTGGAATTTCTCTTGGGAGTTCATGTGCTGATGTCTGGAGTTCATTAGCGCCGTTGTATACATCACTCGCATGTTCTTATTATTTTTGGCCCGATGTCGCTCCCGAAGCGGTTGGACTTGCGTTCGGGATCGTCGCAGCGGCAAAGGGAATATTTGAAGATGCTGTGCTCGGTGCAGTAAATATGGGCAGGGATACCGATACGATCGCTGCAATTGCGGGTGCGATCTGCGGTGCGTCGCATGGGATTCAAGCGATCCCTGAACACTGGGTCAAACGAATTTCTATTTCACGCGGAATTTGTATCAGTGCTGTGAAGAATATGAATATTCTTGTAGTGGCAGATAATCTTTCCTTGCTCGCACAATCATGGAGTAAAAAACCATGAGCGACGTCCAGCAACATGCGCGTAATGCCATGATTGGCCTCGCCATCGGCGATGCAATGAGTTGGACAGCCATGTTTCATCGCAGCATTCTTCTTCCTCCATGGACGAGAAGAAAACGCCGAGAAATGGATACAGCATCGGAGACGACGAATGTGATCGTTACACCGATGCCATTCACGCTCAATCAGCCGGCGGATCATTTAAGTCTTTCACCAACGGTTCCCACTGAGTGGGCAGCTTTTACTGCAGGAACGTTATTGGCTTCTGGGGTAAGCTCGTATAAGGAATCAGTGTTGAGAGAATGGATGAATCTTGCTCTATCAAAGGATCCCATACGAGGAGGCGTGAGCACGCAGGCGGCACTTCATAATTTGAACCATGGAATACTTCCGCCGCAATGCGGAAAAGAAAATCCGCATTATTTTGATGATGGTGCAATGTCCCGATCCGTCCCGATTGGAATTCTTTGTTCAGGCCGACCGGATGAAGCCGCACGGTTAGCGGAGATTGATGCTTCAGTGACAAACAGTGAGGATGGAATTTGGGCTGCGCAGGCAATGGCTGTCGCGATATCGCTGGCGTGTGACGGAAAAACCATGAAAGAAGCCATAGAGCGTGCGCGACAGTACCTCCCGGAGTCTTCATGGATCAAACGGACCGTCGATGAGGCACTGAGCATTGCAGGTCAAAGCAGGTCCATCTTTTCCCTTGTACCGGACCTGCACAAGAGAATTGTGAATCGCGAATACAGTTATGGAAATGCCGCACCTGAAACGTTGGCACTCACCTTGAGTATTGCTCAAAGTCACGGAGAATCATTTGAAACAGCGCTCCTGACAGCGACAGGTTTTGCAAAAAGCGCAGAAACTCTTCCTGCATTAGTCGGTGCACTCGTCGGTGCAAGGCAGAACATGTCAATTGCCAGTGAGAGTTGGTTGAAGGCTATCGGAGTTTTGAAGGGTATTTGTGTTCCTTCACTCGCAGGGAAGGATTATCTCGCGCTCACTGAAGAGATCTCAACGTTGGCAGGTCAAAAAATATTATGATGAAAATCTCCTGGATAGACATCGCCGAACGGATTAACCATGAATTACAACAGAGGGAGGAAGAGGGGAATAATGTTACCGAACTTCGCCGCGAATGGGTCCGAATCGAAAACCTTCATCTGGGTGAAGAGAAATTCCGTAGTGAAGCGGAAGAATTCTATCGCAAACTTGAAAAAACTCCTTCTCGTGTTCACAACGAAGGTAATGAACCGACCTTCTGGAGCGAGATCGTGCAACAATGTACGATCACACCTGACGCTGTTCCTTCGTTTACCTCCTCGTTCGTTGCAGATCGGATTCTTGGAGGGTGGCTTGGCAGAAGTGCTGGATGTCTGCTCGGGAAACCGATCGAAAAAACACCCCGGTCGGGGGTTATCGAATTGCTGTCCTCGAACGGGACATGGCCCATTTCTGAATATATCACAGGACGCGGAATACCCGATTCTCTTTTGCAAAAATACCCTTGGAATAGACACAACGGCAAAGAAAGTCTCAAAGAGAACATCGAATGCATGCCAGAGGATGATGACTTGAATTATCCGATGCTGAATTTGTCGGCATACGAGCGATATGGTGAAGCATTGACATCGGAGCATATCATCCAAACCTGGTTAGACTTAGCGCCGGTTCTTTCAACATTTACGGCGGAGCGTGTCGCGTATGTGAACCGGCTTACCGGTCTCCAACCGCCAGAGACGGCAATCGTAAGAAATCCATACCGCGAATGGATTGGCGCCCAGATACGGGCGGATGTCTGGGGCTGGATTTCCCCCACACAGCCGGCACGCGCTGCGGAATTCGCCTGGCGTGATGCCAGACTGAGTCATGTTCGTAATGGCATGTATGGGGAGATGTTTTTTGCCGCTGCAATTGCCGCATCGTTTCGCTCTCCTGACGAAAAAGCTGTCATACACGATGCACTATCGTTTGTCCCGCCTCACTCCCGGTTCGCAGAAGCAATTCGCTTTGTCACATCTTTGCCAATTCAAAAACAATCGTGGGATGCAACAGTTGATGCTCTTTATGCAAAATTCGGAACATATCACTGGGTCCATACGATTAACAATGCCTCCCTCATCGTTGCTGCGTTGCTTTCCGCAAAAGGGGACTATGAGCGGGCTATTTGCAATGTGGTGATGGGAGGTTGGGATACAGATAGTAATGGCGCAACGGTTGGCTCGATCATGGGTACGATGCTCGGTGCAAAGAACCTTCCATCGAAATGGATCTCTCCTCTGAATAATAAAGTTCGAAGCAGTCTGAAAGGATTCGATCATGCTCTGCTCAGCGATCTTGCAAACCGGACATCGAAACTCGCGAAATATTCACCTCAACATTGAAAGTGCACTATGCTGACAAAAAAAGGTCTCGTAAAAGATAAAACGTTGTTACAAGACAGAGCTCGGGCGTGCCTTGTGGGGCACGCAATCGGTGATTCATTCGGTGATATCGCGCGCTCGCCCGATTATCATTTCCAATACGGCATTACGATGGATTTTTCGGAAAAGCCTGCACCGGGAACAGATGACACTGAATTCGCATTGCTGACAGCTCAAACACTCATCAACGCGAAAGGGAATTTGACCGACGCTGATGTTCTTGAGAGTTGGAAAACGCATGTTCTCCCGCTTTCAGAGTTGAAACGAGGTGGCGCGAGTGAGCGAGAAGCAGCAGCGAATATACGTCGCGGCGTTTTACCCCCTCTGTCCGGTGTGTATAATTCCCATTATATGAGCGACGGAGCGGCAATGCGTGTCACGCCGATCGGGATTGTCTGTGCCGGTGATCCGGAACGAGCTGCCCGGTTGGCCGAAATCGATGCGCGCATTAGTCATTCCCGCGATGGTCTGTGGGGCGCACAGGCAGTTGCGGTTTCTATTGCCGTTGCCATGGTAGGGGCTTCAGTCGATGAAATATTCCAAACTGCGATGAATGTTACTCCGAAAGATTCATGGTTGAGATTTACTTTTACGAAAGTGTTAAACATTATCGAAGAGAAGAGAACACTGGAGGCAGCTTGGAAACCGCTCCATGACGCGTTGTGGACAGAATACAAAGCAGTCTCACCGGAAGCGGTCGCTTCAGCTCTGGCAATAGTGAAATTGACGAATGGAGAATTTAGGCGTGGGATTATTTATAGCGGAAATTTTGGAAGAGATGCTGATACGATCTCGGCGATTGTCGGTGCCATCAGTGGCGCAATGAACGGGATGAGCAGTATTCCACTTCCATGGATCGATAAGGTTCGGTTCACGACAGGAGTCTGTCTTCCTTTTACAAAGGGGATGGATCTTTTTGATGTCGCTTCTCAATTATCTGAATTGGTCAAATAATACATGGAATATTCAACACTCGGTCGTTCGGGCTTACGGGTCTCCAGACTATGCCTCGGCACAATGAATATCGGCAAATTAGTTGATGAAGAGACCAGCTTTGCCATTTTCGACACGGCGATTGAAGCAGGGATAAACTTTGTTGACACTGCCGATGTCTATGGCGGGATCGGTCATCGAGGAAGAACGGAAGAGTTCATCGGGAAATGGCTATCCCGCGGCGGGGGACGACGTGAAAAGATTGTCCTGGCAACAAAAGTGTACGGGAAAATGGGTGAAGGGATCAATGAACGGGGGCTCTCCGCATATCATATCCGTTCTGCCTGCGAAGCAAGTTTACGCCGTCTTAAGACGGATCATATCGACCTGTATCAAATGCATCACATTGATCGGTCGACCCCATGGAATGAGATCTGGTCAGCGATGGATCAACTTCTTCATGCAGGGAAGATCACCTATATGGGGAGCAGTAATTTTGCGGCTTGGAATATTGTTGAAGCGCAATTCACCGCACGAGAGAGAAATCTTGGAGGCCTCATCTCGGAACAAAGTTTGTATAATTTGACGAAGAGAATGGTCGAACTGGAAGTTATTCCAGCATGCCGAGAGCATGGCATTGGCATCATTCCCTGGAGTCCGTTAGCGGAAGGGTTGCTTGCCGGTATTCTGAATGATGAAAAGGGCGTGCGAAAAAAAACAGAGGCGGTCCAAAAGGCGCTGTCGCAGCATCGGAAACAAGTTGAAGATTATGAAACATATTGCACCTCCATCGGGAAGAGACCTGAAGCAGTCGCGCTCGCGTGGCTCCTGAAGAATCCCGTGATCAGTTCCGTGGTTATAGGGTCGCGAACAGTTGAGCAGGTCCGTGGCATGGTGGATGCGCTGCAAACAACATTAACGGATGATGAAATTCAAACAGTGGAAGCCATCTGGCCGGGTCCGGGTGGCGAAGCACCAGAGGCATATGCCTGGTAACATGTGTTCGATGGAACGACCATGAAAGCTCAAAAACATAAAGTCGGATCAGCCGGAAGAACCGGTACGACGATTCGCTCGGATTGCCACGTCCACGTATTACTGAGGACGAACGGCGGAATAGCTATTGACGTTAAAAGCAAAGTGGACTCGCTCTACGGGAAGTCCATCCGGTCTCAAATTACCGACATCCTCAAACATTTCGGTGTGGAGGATGCGATCGTTAGTGTTGAAGATGCAGGTGCGGTTCCCTTCGTTCTAGCGGCGAGGGTAGAAGCAGCGCTCAAAAGAGCAGATCCACAATTCATTACGAATTATCTTTTGGGCGAGATGGAGTATGCAAAAAACAGTTCGCGCGATCGTCTACGCCGGACGCGGCTTTATCTTCCGGGAAATGAGCCGCAGTATTTTCTGAATGCAGGATTGCATCAACCCGACGGCATCATCCTTGATCTCGAAGACAGTGTCGCTCCGTCAGAAAAAGATGCCGCGCGCATTCTCGTGAGAAATGCTCTCATGAATGTAAATTTTGGAGATGCAGAACGAATGGTCAGGATCAATCCCTTACCGGAAGGTCTTGAAGATGTGCGCCAGGTCGTTCATCATAATGTTGAGACGATTCTTCTTCCGAAATGTGAATCCGCTGCTCAAATTAAAAATGTTGATGAAGAGGTGAATGCACTCTTCGAGAAACGGAAAAGCAAACGCAGTGTCTTTCTGATCCCGATCATTGAAAGTGCCCTTGGCGTTGTGCGGGCTTTTGAAATTGCCTCTGCGAGCCCATGGAATTGCGGTCTGGCCATCGGATTGGAAGACTATACGGCCGATATAGGTGTTGAACGGACGAAAAATGGAATTGAAAGTTTGTTTGCCCGAAGCGCAATCATCAATGCGGCAAAAGCGGCAGGAATCCAGGCGCTCGATTCAGTATTCTCTGATGTCCAGGACGATGCAGGCCTGCGTCAAAGTGTTCTGGATGCGAAAGCGATCGGTTTCGAAGGGAAAGGGTGCATCCATCCTCGGCAAATACAAATTATTCACGATGCATTTACTCCTACAGCGACGGAGATCGAATATGCCCAACGTGTTGTCGATGCATTCACTGAAGCACAGCGGAATGGATCGGGTGTCGTTGCGTTGGGTTCAAAAATGATCGATGCTCCTGTGGTGAAAAGAGCACAGCGTATCTTGTCGCTTGCGACCATTTATTCGGTGAAATAGTACGACTATGACAAACACACACCAGGCAAAACTCGTCAAGAATGCTGCAGGACGTTCTGTCCCCACCATCGTCAATGGGATTCCCGCAGTTCCATTTAAAGGTATTGGCAAATACCGACCTGATCGTCTCATGGCTGCCCCTCCGATTCGAAGCTGCACTGAATACCCATCCGACGGAAATAAGCTCGTTCAAACTCTCAAAGAAGCATTGAAGAAATCAGGGCTGAAGAGCGGCATGACAATCTCGACCCACCATCATCTGCGTGATGGTGATGGATTAACGTGTATTCTGTTCGATACCATCAAAGAAATGGGAGTGAAGAATATCCGCTGGTTCCCGAGTGCATCATTCCCGTGCCATGAATATTTGATAAAATATTTGGAAGACGGAACGATCCATCATATTGAAGGAAGCATGAATGGACCGCTGGGACGGTATGCCTCGGAAGGGAAGATGAAAGGGATGGGGGTCCTGCGCTCTCACGGAGGACGATATAGAGCCATACAGGATGGAGAGGTGCATATTGATATAGCCGTGATCGCTGCTCCGAGTGCCGATTCTTTTGGTAATGCAAATGGTGTCGCGGGCAAGTCTGCCTGCGGTCCCCTTGGTTTTGCCTTGGGAGACTCCGAATATGCCGACAGGGTGATCGTTGTGACAGATACGTTAGTGGATTTTCCCTGCATTCCATGGCATATCCAGGGAAACAATGTTGACTACGTTGTTGAAGTAGATTCGTTGGGTGATGCCTCGAAGATTGTTTCCGGAACGACTCAAATAACGAAAAGCCCCGATAGAATTCTTATTGCAAGATATATTGCACAGTTTGTCGAAGAGTCGGGGATTATGCAGAACGGATTTTCGTTCCAAGCGGGTGCGGGAGGAATCAATCTTGCATTCCTTGTATTGCTGAAAGAACGAATGAAATCCCAAGGAATAAAAGCAAGATTTATTCGCGGCGGCAGCACACAATATCTTACTGAAATGCTGGAAGAAGGATTGACTGATTACATTCTCGATGGTCAAGCATTCGATGCAGAAGGTATTCGGTCGTTGCGTGAAAATCCAAGGCACGTTTCTACAAGCCCGTTTACGAGTTATAATTTTCACGGGAAAGGCAATTTTGCATCCATGCTGGATACTGTGGTTTTAGGCGCCACGGAAGTAGATATCAAGTTTAATGCAAATGTCGTTACCCATTCGGATGGGCTCTTGCTCCATGGCATTGGTGGATGGCAGGATTGTTTATTCGGAAAATGTGTTATTCTCGCGATACCGTCTTTCAGGGATCGTGTCCCCATCATTGTTGATCGTGTCACGACGCTCTGTGGGCCTGGAGAAATGATCGATGTTGTCATCACAGAGCGTGGGATCGCCATAAATCCATTACGGCACGATCTAAATAAGAAATTATCAAGCAGCTCATTACCTATCCGAAGTCTTGAAGACATACAGCGCGAGGTAGATGAAATATGCGGCGGGAAACCCGAATTGCCAAAGGTAACTAAAGATAATGTCGTTGCTGTCGTTCAATGGGTGGACGGGACACTCCTAGACAGTGTGCATCCCACTATCCCATAATACTTGAAATCGATTCCACTATGAGTTTACGGAAAGCTATAGCCTGGACAGTATTATGGATCCTTCTTGCCCTCATGGTGAATCTCGGTGTGTACCTTGAACTAGGTCAAGTAAAAGCTATGGAATTTATGACTGGTTATGTCATTGAAGAATCATTGAGTGTAGATAATCTGTTCGTATTTCTGCTTATTTTCTCTTTCTTTAAAATCACTCCGATACAACAACGGCGTATTCTGAATTATGGTATCATTGGTGTGATCATTTTGCGTGGAATTATGATTTATCTCGGTACTGAACTTGTCTCGCATTTTGAATGGGTGCTCTATCTGTTTGGGGTCTTCCTTGTATATTCTGGATATAAAATAGCTCTCGGTGGAGAGATTGAACTCCATCCCGAAAACAATACTGTCACGCGCATGTTCAAAAAAGTATTTCGTGTCAAAGAGGGAAATTCAGGTAACAAATTTTTTGTCAAAGGACAAGGACACTGGTATGCCACACTTCTCTTTGTGGTGCTCCTGGTGATAGAGACAACTGATGTAGTATTTGCCGTTGATTCAGTTCCAGCTGTTTTTGGTATAACGACGGATCCATTTATTATTTTTTCATCAAACTTGCTAGCAGTTTTAGGATTACGGTCGATCTATTTTGTTCTTGAGAAGATCCACAAATTATTCATTTTTGTGAAATATGGAGTGGGGGTAGTGCTGGCGTTTGTTGGCACGAAGATGCTTTTGGATCATTTCTATCCTCTCAGTATTGTAATATCTTTGAGTGTCGTCCTGGGCATCCTTTCTGCATCGATCATCCTTTCCGTAGTCTGGAACAAAGTCGCTGTGGAGAAAAATACTCTTACGGAACAAGCTATTGAAAGCATAAATAATGAATTTCGAAATGGAGCATTGAGGGGAGAGAATTGTGGCAAGCGTTAAACTGCAAAATATCAAAAAGGAGTATGAAGGCGGTGTGGTGGCTGTCAAAGGTGTCTCCATCGACGTACGAGATAAAGAATTTGTTGTCCTCGTAGGTCCGTCAGGGTGCGGTAAATCAACAACGTTACGGATGATTGCGGGTCTGGAAAATATTACCGACGGCATTTTGATGATCGATGATAAAATTATGAATGATATACCGCCCAAAGACCGTGACATCGCAATGGTCTTTCAGAATTATGCCCTGTATCCTCATATGACCGTGTATGAGAATATGGCCTTCGGTTTGACACTACGAAAATATTCAAAACAAGAGATTGATGAACGTGTTCTTGAAGCGGCAAGTATCCTCGGGATTGAAGAATACTTGAATCGAAAACCCAAAGCTCTTTCAGGAGGAGAGCGGCAGCGTGTCGCGGTGGGCAGAGCTATCGTGCGGAAACCGAAAGTCTTTTTGTTCGATGAACCACTCTCGAATCTTGATGCGAAGCTTCGGGTACAGATGCGGATTGAAATATCGAAATTACATCAACGGCTTGGAGCAACCATGATATATGTCACCCATGACCAGACAGAAGCAATGACGATGGGTGATAGAATCGTCGTTATGCATGATGGCATCGTCATGCAGACAGATACGCCATTGAACCTTTATAATGAGCCGCGGAATAAATTTGTTGCAGGATTCATTGGCAGCCCGTCCATGAATTTTCTTGAAGGGATTATTCTCACAAGAAATAAGATGCTTTTCGTTGAAAGTGAATCGATGGTCTCGCTTGAAGTCCCGAAAAGAAATCAAAAAACGCTTCAGCCGTACATCGGAAAAAAGGTGTGGCTTGGAATTCGTCCTGAACATATAGATATGGGGAATACGAAAAATAGTTCCAATCTTCATGTCCATATTGATGTTGTAGAACCAATGGGAAATGAAATATTTGTCTATAGCACGTTAGGAAAGTCTCAAATTATTGCACGGATGAAACCAACGGAATTAAAGGTGGGAGAGAAGAGAAAAATATTCCTCGATATGACAAAATCACATTTCTTTGACACAACGACTGGGAATATTATTTGATTCATAAATATCTCTTCTACTCCATCGTATGTATGGATTTCCATTGTCAAAGTATTCATTGAAAAATATTTGCATTATTTGTTTGGAAGAATCAGAGTTTTGTTTTATGTTCAATGCAATTCGTCTGCTAACAGTGTGCTAACACTGGCAGTTAATTTGATGATTTTTGATGCGAATTTCGTCTGAATTCGGCGAAAAATTCGCACACGGTCGGTCTGAAAATCCATGTGTCGGGGGTTCAATTCCCTCCCTGTCCACACCAAAGGCGTTCACATTCGTGGATGCCTTTTTTTGTACCCTGCCATTGTACGCAATCCTGTCAACAAATTGTACCAGATGTTTGTTTGGTGCTCTCGTTGTTGAGGATTGTGAGGAGGAGGGGGGATGTAATGTCCTTATGACACTTACCATACGTGGGTCAGGAGGTAGCAATCCACGCCGATAATAAAAAAGAGCCCCAGGTGGTGGATGTCTGGGGACGGAGGTTAAAAGGTGAATATCACTTCTATCTCAATAGCAGGAGCTTTCTCGTCATCGTATAGGATCCAGCGGAGAGCCGATAGAAATAGACACCGCTTGGACAGCCCTCAGCATTCCAAGTAGTCGTGTATATTCCAGCCTCTTTCGCCGAATTCAATAGGGTGGCAACTTCCTTCCCGAGCACGTCATACACCTTCAATGTCACAAAAGAATGCTTCGGGAGTGCGAATTCGATCCGTGTAGACGGGTTGCAGGGATTCGGATAATTCTGCAGAAGACTATAATATTTTGGTAATCCAGAATGATTATCAACTATAGGGGATGAACCAGTTATAGACCCTTCATAGAAGAAATCAATTGTTCGATAGACGACTGGTACTTGCGTTGCGGCACTTTGACCAACCACGGCGCAACCAGCAGTGGTATCAGCAATATAGATGCAATGTGCCCTATAGGTGTTTCCATCGATGACAGTTAATTTTGGAGCAGCAGAGACAAACAACCCGCCATCACTGTTCGCTAATTTTTGCGCCGTCGACCAGCTCGTACCACCATTCGTGGAAAAGCTGTACCAGAGATCATATTGCGAAATTCCATTATATGCCACATCAAGCTTTCCATTAGTAATACGAGTTTGCGACCAGATCGCAAACAATCCATCACCCGCTGGATCAACTGAAATAGACGGATATGGATGACCAAATGCATTCCCTGAAAACATCTCTGTATAGTAAGAGCTGTCGAAATCCGTAATATGAGCATCTTCCGGGCGGGAAATCAGTTTAAAGCCCGATTGACCGGTCTTCCAGTATAATGTACCAAAATAATTCGCGGCTACAATATCTGTTGTTCCATAGGCTAATTTTTGTCCATACCCTTGTATCACGATATGCAGGTTGTTGTCCTTATCGATCGATGCATCCATGGATCCGAAATTTTCAAAATAATTAGTAACGTTCTCTGATCCATAAGCAACCAAATCGCCATCATGTGCTATGGTTGTCCATGTCCAGTGGCTGCCTTGATCCGTCGACTTATAATATCCAACGCAATCGGCACTATCAGCACTCACCTGGTTTATTGTTCCATAACCTGATAAACAGGTAGGAAGGAAGAGGTTTCCATTAGGAGCGACAAGGACCTCAACATCCAGGTTGCCAGTGACAAATGGAGAATGGACTAAGAGCGAATCACACATTGCCCACGTGCTGCCGTAATCTGTACTTTTTTGAACGAAATAGTTGTTACGAGCGCCGTTATTACCAGTCAAATAAATTGTTCCAGCGTTTGAATTATCAATCGTCATCGCTGGACCTGTTGACTCATTTACTCCAATGTTAGTTTTAGTGAAATTTGCAGCACCAGGGCTACGATCAATGGCAAACCAGATTGGTGTACCTCCGCATATTGCTGCAATATTATCTTTATCGCCACCCCAAAATACATCAACATTGCCTAAACCGGAAGCTGTGATAACATTCTGTTCTGGATATCCCGTAATAACCGTTCCAAGGGACCAATCGTAGTAACCATATTTCATTGTGCATTTATTCCTAGGAGGAATCAATGATAGATTTCGTTCCATCCATACCATGTGAACATTT